>Ga0268296_1002_pt1:0-112500 | contig 648181 bp, 619 predicted proteins | sample MetYM1_FD_191345 | JGI IMG/M metagenome (GOLD analysis project Ga0268296, IMG submission 191345) | Soil microbial communities from Anza Borrego Desert, Southern California, United States - Methylocaldum Y-M1 | ecosystem: Environmental > Terrestrial > Soil > Desert | place: USA... | reverse complement strand
TGAGGACTTGACGTCATCCCCACCTTCCTCGCGGCTTATCACCGGCAGTCTCCTTAGAGTGCTCAACTAAATGGTAGCAACTAAGGACGGGGGTTGCGCTCGTTGCGGGACTTAACCCAACATCTCACGACACGAGCTGACGACAGCCATGCAGCACCTGTGTTCCAGGCTCCGAAGAGAAGGTCACATCTCTGCGACCGGTCCTGGACATGTCAAGGGCTGGTAAGGTTCTGCGCGTTGCGTCGAATTAAACCACATGCTCCACCGCTTGTGCGGGCCCCCGTCAATTCCTTTGAGTTTTAATCTTGCGACCGTACTCCCCAGGCGGAATGCTTAAAGCGTTAGCTGCGCCACTAGTGAGTAAACCCACTAACGGCTGGCATTCATCGTTTACGGCGTGGACTACCAGGGTATCTAATCCTGTTTGCTCCCCACGCTTTCGTGCCTCAGCGTCAGTATCGGGCCAGTGAGCCGCCTTCGCCACTGGTGTTCTTGCGAATATCTACGAATTTCACCTCTACACTCGCAGTTCCACTCACCTCTCCCGAACTCAAGATCTTCAGTATCAAAGGCAGTTCTGGAGTTGAGCTCCAGGATTTCACCCCTGACTTAAAGACCCGCCTACGCACCCTTTACGCCCAGTGATTCCGAGCAACGCTAGCCCCCTTCGTATTACCGCGGCTGCTGGCACGAAGTTAGCCGGGGCTTATTCTTGCGGTACCGTCATTATCTTCCCGCACAAAAGAGCTTTACAACCCTAGGGCCTTCATCACTCACGCGGCATGGCTGGATCAGGGTTGCCCCCATTGTCCAATATTCCCCACTGCTGCCTCCCGTAGGAGTTTGGGCCGTGTCTCAGTCCCAATGTGGCTGATCATCCTCTCAGACCAGCTACTGATCGTCGCCTTGGTGAGCCATTACCTCACCAACTAGCTAATCAGACGCGGGCCGATCTTTCGGCGATAAATCTTTCCCCGTAAGGGCTTATCCGGTATTAGCACAAGTTTCCCTGTGTTGTTCCGAACCAAAAGGTACGTTCCCACGCGTTACTCACCCGTCTGCCGCTGACGTATTGCTACGCCCGCTCGACTTGCATGTGTTAAGCCTGCCGCCAGCGTTCGCTCTGAGCCAGGATCAAACTCTCAAGTTGGACTTGAACTTTGAACCGGCTGATCACAACGTTTGACGAGGTCCCACCATTTTTCATCGACCGAAGTCGACGAGCTGCCCGCGATTCACATCGCTGGCAACGATGGTGTAACCTTTGAAACGTGTACCGCCGAAGTCTTTCGTCCGGTCTCGATCAGAAAAGCCGAAGCTTTCCAGAAGCGAGACCCGCAAGGACTCCGCCGTCCACGTTTCTCTTTCTTCATCTTCACTTGTCAAACAGCCCGGGACCGCGGAGGCCCCAACCTTCCAGAGTGGAAGGGTTCCGATACCCTTACCGACGAAAAATGACTCCAACCGACTGGTGTCGATTGTTGTGTCACTCAACAAGGTGAGGAGCATCAGTGGCGCGTTCGCTCGCCTTGGTCAGTGACCCGGCGGCGCCGCGCTCAGTGGTTGGGGTTATAGGCCCCACCTTCCGGGCTGTCAACGCCAATCGTCAACAAATCGTCGCACAGCGGGACATCAGAAAAAATCACACGATTCCAGACGCTTAGAGGAACGTAGAGCGGGCGAGCGGGGCCCGCGCGAAGAAAAAACTGAAAAAAGTTTGCGGCCCTGGAGGCTCCGGAGGGGCTCCAGAGGCGGCTTGCGGCGCCGTTCCGGCGAGGCCCCTCGCGCCGGCGCCTTGAGGAAGTTTTTTCCATATTTGGCGCCGTACTTGAGCCACAATCCCGCGGCGTTCTGGTAAGAGACGAGCTTGAATCGCGGGGATGCCGATGGGGGCTGCCGGCGATTTTCATGGGGTCAGGGGAAGGCATCTTGCAGATGACGCGGCCTTCCTTCGACGTTCGAAAGACATCGAGAGAGTTTCATCCGTCCAGTTGTTCGTAATTTCGGCCAGCCCTGTTCCGGGGCTTTCTGAGCGCGGGCGTCTGTGCGGCTTGCCTTTTCCGGCGATCCCCGTTCAAGAGGGCGGCCAGGGACAAGGTTCGAAGCGGGCTTTCTTGGGTCGTTGATTGGGGGACTTGGGTTGAACCACAGGACGTCACGCGGCACCTACGGGCGTGAGACCGGGATCATCGATCTCGGCCACGAGCCGCCGCTGTCCGTCGATGGTTCTGAAGCCGCCGTGATCGACCGCCGCCGCGTCTCGGTGCAATGGTTCAGCGGCACAATTCTGACCGGACTCTGCGGCGCGGCCCTGATCGGCGGCGCCGTTTTCGCGTCGCTCGACGGCGAGATGACCTTCGCCAAGGTGCCGGAGCGGGTCGAAGGCACCTTGCGCGGCGCGTTCGGCGCGGCCGATCGCGCCGCCACGCTGCACAAGAGCGACCGGCTGCCGCCGCCGAGCGAATCCACGGCGTCGCGCAACATCGTGCGCATCTCGACGGTCGCCCGCGTCGGCAACCGCGACGTGATGCGGGTGCGCCCCTTCGTCCGGATCGCCGGCAATTTGTCGATGACGACGAGCGACCTGTCGGCGAAGATCCCGCCGTTCAATGCCCAGCGCCTGCTCACCGACGTCGGCTCCGATCCGAAGACGGCGTCCGACGATCCCAACAATCCGGAGGCCGTCGAGCCCGACGCGGAGGTGTCCTTCGTCACCAAGGACCTGTCGTCGGTGCTGCCGAAGGCGAAGATTTCCGCGGTGGTGGCGCTCGACGACATCCTGATGCGGGTCCGCGATGCCGCCAACTGGCGCGGCAATGGCGGGGTGCGCTACGCCTCGCTCGCCAATGCCACAGCCGACGTCTCCGGCACGACCGGCCCGTCCGACATCAAGATGGCCTACGCCGCCGAGGCGTCGTCCTCCGATCCCTATGCCGGTTTCGAGACGCGCGTGGTGCCGGAGAACGTCACGCTGCTGCCCAAGACCAAGGAGCAGATCACCGGCGGCAATCCCAACGGCGAGCGCGTCCATCTGGTCAGGAAGGGCGACAGCGTCGGCTCGGTGCTGCGCGATCTCGGCGCGACGGCTGACGAGATCAAGGCGATCACCGCAACGCTCGGCCCGCGCGGCCGCGACGGCGGCCTCAAGGAAGGCGAAAAGCTCCGCATCCTGATGGCGCCCGCCAGCCCCGGCGCCCGGCTCCAGCCCTATCGCGTCGTGGTTGCAAACGACACCATGGTGGAGGCGGTCGCGGCGCTGTCCGATCTCGGCAAATACGTCGCCGTCGACGTCTCCAGCATGAACACCGTCGCAGACGCCGCGGCCAACGCCGACAGCGACGACGATGAGGAGGATGACGGCGGCGGCGTGCGGCTCTACCAGAGCGTCTACGAGACGGCGATGCGCAACAAGGTCCCGATGCCCGTCATCGAGGACATGATCAAGATCTACTCCTACGACGTCGATTTCCAGCGCAAGGTGCAGCCCGGGGATTCCTTCGACGTGTTCTACGCCGGCGAGGACGAGGGCGTGACGTCGAGCGAAAAGAACGAGGTGCTGTTCGCCTCCCTCACCGTCGGCGGCGAGACCAAGAAATACTACCGCTACCAGAGCCCCGACGACGGCGTCGTCGACTACTACGACGAGACCGGCAAGAGCGCGAAGAAGTTCCTGGTCCGGAAGCCCGTCAACAACGCCATCATGCGCTCCGGCTTCGGCGGCCGCCGCCACCCGATCCTGGGCTACGTCAAGATGCATACCGGCGTCGACTGGGCCACCGCCTACGGCACGCCGATCTTCGCCTCCGGCAACGGCATGATCGAGAAGGCCGGCCCCGAGGGCGGCTACGGCAAGTACATCCGCATCAAGCATTCCAACGGCTACGAGACCGCCTACGGCCATATGTCGGCCTTCGCCAAGGGCATGGAGCCCGGCAAGAAGGTGCGGCAGGGCCAGGTGATCGGCTTCGTCGGCTCATCGGGCCTGTCGACCGGCCCGCACGTCCATTACGAGATCCTGGTCAACGGCCGCTTCGTCGACCCGATGCGCGTGAAGCTGCCGCGCGGTCGGTCCCTGGAAGGCCCGATGCTGGCCAGCTTCGAGAAGGAGCGCGACCGGCTCGACGGCATGATGAGCGGCCGCGGCGGCGCCATCGCCCGGATGTCGGACGCCACCGGCGGGCCACTGCAGGTCACCAACCGCTAAGTCGGGAACTGGCCGCCCCGGCGAACATCTCCAAACACGATCCGAATTCGACGTCGTCGCGAGGCCGCTTTGCGGCGTCACAACGTCAAGTTTCGTTTGCCAAAGCGGCATGAGGAGCGAATACTTCCCAAAAAACGGGAGGTCTCGCCATGAACAACAGGCTCGCCTGCGCAGCCTTCGTCGCTGCGCTGTTTTCCGTCACGAGCCTGTCGGCAGAGACCGTGCCGGCAACCTGGGAAGTCACCAAGCTCGTCCCCGGCTCGGCATTCCACGGCGTGCACGGGCTCGCTGTCGACAAGGCCGGCCATCTGTTTGCCGGCAGCGTCGCAGGCGCGGCGCTCTACGAGGTTGCGGGCAGTAGCGCCAAGGTTGCAATCCCGGCACCGGTCGGAATGGCCGATGACATCGCGTTCGCGCCCGACGGCACCATGGCCTGGACCGGATTCCTCGCCGGCGACCTCTATGCGCGCAAGGGCGACGGTCCGATCAAGAAGCTCGCTTCCGGCCTTCCCGGCATCAACTCGCTGGCCTTCCGCAAGGACGGCAGGCTCTACGCCACCACCGTCTTCCTCGGCGACGCGCTCTACGAGATCGACGTCGAGGGCGTCAAACCGCCGCGCCAGATCATGGAGAAGATGGGCGGCCTCAACGGCTTCGAGTTCGGTCCCGACGACAAGCTCTATGGTCCGCTCTGGTTCAAGGGCCAGGTCGCCAGGGTCGACGTCGACAAGGCCGAGCTGACCGTCGTTGCCGACGGCTTCAAGGTCCCGGCCGCCGTGAACTTCGATTCCAAGGGCAATCTCTTCGTGGTCGACACCGCGCTCGGCCAGCTCGTCCGGGTCGATCCCAAATCGGGCGCCAAGACCATGGTCGCGCAGCTGAAGCCCTCGCTGGACAATCTCGCCATCGACGACAAAGACCGCATCTACATCTCCAACATGGCTGACAACGGCATCCAGGAGGTCGATCCGGCGACCGGCCAGGCCAGGCAGATCATCATCGGCAAGCTCGCTCTGCCCGGCGGCATCGGCGTCACCTCGGAGAACGGCAGGGACACGATCCACGTCGCCGACGTATTCGCCTATCGCACGGTGAATGGAGCGACCGGCGAGGTCACCGAGAAGGCGCGCATGCATGCCGCCGGCGTCACGCTCGAATATCCCATGAGCGCGACGGCGAAGGGCAACGACGTGGTCCTGTCGAGCTGGTTCACCGGCACCGTGCAGGTGATCGACGGCAAGACCGGCGCGACGCGGGACATGCTGCACGACTTCAAGGCGCCGCATGACGCGGTGGTGCTTGCCGACGGCAGCATCCTGGTGGCCGAGCTCGGCACCAAATCGCTGGTCAAGGTGAGCGGCGAGCATGGCAAGGATCGCACCACGCTGATCGGCGACCTCGAGGGCCCGGTCGGGCTTGTCGGTGGACCTGGCGGCGAGGTCTACGTCACCGAAGCCTTTGCCGGCGCCGTCTCCCGGATCGACACGAACGGCAAAAAGACCGTGGTCGCCAAGGACCTGAAAATGCCCGAAGGTATCGCGCGCGGAAGCGACGGCAAGCTCATCGTGGCGGAGGTCGGCGCCAAACGGCTGATCGAGATCGCGCCGGACAGCGGCAAAATCACCGAGATCGCCGCCAATCTCCCGATCGGCCTGACAGGCGCACCCGGCGGCCTGCCGACGCATATTCCGACGGGTGTCGCGGTCGGGGCGAGCGGCGTCATCTACTTCAGCTCGGACATCGAGAATGCGATCTACAAGGTGGTGAGAAAGTAGAGGGAGCGACCTCGAATCGCCAAGCGCCTACCGGCAGCGAGCTTGGTCACCGGACGTTCTTGAAGAACAAGTGACTCCCGATCTGAGTCGTCTGCTTGGCGGGGGGGTTCGCCCAAGGTGGCGGCCGGCGCATAGTCTCCGAGTAATAGTGCGTTGCGCCTCCCGTATTGTCGTCCAGCTGACCGTTGGCGACTTGTTCGGCGAATGCATAGCATTGATCGAATACTGGATTGATGCCGCGATTGGCGGCTTCGATGACCCTCTTGTTTGGATCACCGCTATTCCAGCAAGAGAATTGCCTCTTGGCCCGGCAAACATCTGTGATAGTTTTCGCATTCCGGAACTTCTTTGCCAAGCGTGTCATCACAACGTGAGCGACCGCCTCGCGTCCGGCGGCAGGTTCTCTTTGAGACCGGGCTTCTCCATAGATCGTTCGCGCCAGGGTTAGCAGGTCGTCATCCTGCGGAGGATCACCGACCGCGGGTTTGATTCTTGCGCTCCCGTTGCCCACCGAGGTGCCTCCACTCTTGTCAACCCGAGTTGCGCCGGAAGCCAACGTCAACAACAGCATCGTGGGATTGAGAAGCTTTGGTGGCCTCGGTTGACCTCTGAGCCACCGCGAATTCTGCACTGCTCCTGGCATATAGGTTTCAAAGTGAATCATGTCGGTGCCACTCACCCGCGCGATCCGCTGGCCAGCAGTCACATCGTCGCCAATTTTCCACCCAAACTCTTCGCGAGCGCTCCTGCGCACCTCACCATAATTGATCACCACGCCGTCATGCGCGACAAACAACGCGAACGTGTCCTCGCCGGTCGTCGGGCGTCTATAGAAGCTGTAAAATGCGACAATCTTACCGGGAGCGCATGAGACGACGACATCCCCCTCCCTGCAAAAAATGTCCATACCGACATGATGACGCTCGCCATTTCGGCGGTCAGCGAAAAAGCGGCGTCCTGAAGATCCGATAACTTGCCCGGCATCATTCAGATAAGACACCACCATGGCCTGGGAGTCATCGGTTATGACCGGCCAGAACATCTGGTTGAGTGGAGTATTGATCGTGGCAAAGGGAGCGGGATTCACGTTCGGAACCGGAGCCACATCGGTTGGAACCTTGGCGACGCGCTTTATTGCTGGCGGGTCGGGTTGAGACGGCAATTCGTCCGGCGCGTGCTGGCCGATAAGGTCAAGGGCGACCTTCAGCGCTCCTCGCAATTCGAGTTCTGTCGACTGAATAAATTCAGTCACTGTCTTCGCGACGCCCGGCCCGCCGAGATACTTGGCGCGCGTCGAAAGCAGAGTATTGATGTCCGCGGCCGACAGAATCCCACTAAGCAGCACATCCATATGTCGGTCTTTTGCCGCATCGTCATTTCGCGCGTTCAACACAGCCACTGCGGCTTTCGCGCTGTCGAACAAATAGGTATGGAAAATATCGAGATAGGTCGGCAGGAAGGCACTGCTTTCGGCCGCAACATTGCTCTCCTTCTGAACGTCGCTAAACGCCTTGGCGTGTGCGAACATGGTGAATGCAGCGCATTTGACCTGCGTGAGCCAACGATCGTAGTCGTCGTCCTTGAGGCCTTTGGCCGGTTCACCGCCTTCTGCAAGAAATCGTCTCCACTCCTTGGGGGTGACCAGCATCGGCCCGGCCGCGAGCGAGTTGGGCTGGGGCGCCATGTTGGCTATCGTCGTCTCGATCAGGGCGCGAGCAATCAGGAAATCCGCAGCAACGAACCAGGGACCTGTTCCTACGATTTCATTCCTCTCTCGCTCGCGAACGAGGCATTCCACCACGAAAGAGGCACGGTCAGCGGCAATTCGTGCAGCAGGATCAACCGGCTTTAAATCATCTCCCTTTATCCAAACATGAGTTTGATCGCTCAGTTCGACCTCAACAAAGTCGCCCTGGGTGGCTCCGGTCGACGTCACCAGTTCCCCAATGCTGACGCCAGCGATCAAGCTGCCATCGGGCTTATCAAATCCGTCGGTGGAATGAACGACTATCAATTTCATCAGGGCACCTTTGGCTTTCGCAAAAATTCGGCAAAGTCCGGCGTCACTTGGCCCGCCAGGGCGTCGGGCAACCTTGATACTTTCGAGTCACTGGGCAAACCGGCGCGCACCACCTTGATGGTGGATCGTGCGGCATCCAGCGTCGTTGTCAGGGGCAGAGAGGCTCCCGCCGTCGTCCTACGGAGGCCGGTGATCAATTCCTGGAGAGCGGCAGCACTAACCTGCGGATTATCGTAGATCTTTCTTTCATAGTAGTTCTGCCCCCCTGAAGGCTTGCAGCCTACCTGCTCACGTATCTGCGTGGCCTCGTCATCGTTCAATTTGTCGCCAGTTTTTCTTTCCGATTCTTTGTAGATCTTGATCATCGCCTTCGTAAGAGTAAGCGTCCCTTTCTTTTCGATCTCACTAACGGGTACGCAAAGCGCGGTCTGAAGTTGGACGACGTACGTGTTCGTATGCTTCGTTGGTATGTAGGGATCGAAGATTTGAGCATACCTCTCATCAGTCCGCGGTGCGGCCGTATTTCGAGCTGGCCTCTGCACAAAGTCCCTTGGCGCCAGAGGCACCGCCGCCGTAATGCGTGCGACGGTAGGCGGCTGGGTCAGCAGGGGCTCCGTGCGAAGCGCATCTGGTCCACCTCGGCTGTAAACCGTCATGGTGTTATTGATGCTCATCTCGATCGAGAATGGCATGCAGATCCGCAGGTAGTTGCGGAGCAGATAGATAGCAGCCGGCCTGTTGTCGACCGGAGTGCCGGCAACCTTCATCCGAAACTGATTCTGATTGTCGAGCACTACCGATTGGACAACGGATTGATCTATCTCGGTTATGAGACGAGAGTTGATGTTGACGAACGTGTCTTGCGCGAATCCAAATGCAGTACCCACGATGGCGATCGGTGCAGCCCCGACGCCCGTGAGTCCCATAATGGCGCCAGTCGTCGCCGCAGTGGTATGAAGCTGCTTGAGAATTGGTTCTCGCCAGCGCCTCTTGTTGTCGAGCCAGCCCAGGTAAGCGTCGCAGCGCCGGTCGATATCATTCATTCCAGCCTGTACAAACGTCCTCCATTCGGACGGCCTCATGCTCACCTCCTCGCAAAGGAGGAAGTCGCCTTGGCGTACGACCCTTAGTCCGGCCTGATGGCAAATCTCTCCGACGTAGATATCCTGCACCCGACTTGCCTCGGGTAGATCGGCGGCCGCCAGACCGGTCCCAATACCTTCGCGAATGAGAACAGCGTCACTGCAGGCCGACATTGTCAGTGCCAGCGCCAGCCCCGCGCACGCAACGACTACGGTCCTGACACGCATCGCACGCCCCCATATCTCCTGCGCAAATACACTGCAATCGGAAGCTCGAGTACTGCGGCAAAGGCAAAAACTGCCGCGTGGCGCACGATGGCAATCAGCCCATCGTGACAAGCGCGAGCGAAGTCGCGGCCCAGCGAGGCTTTCGCTCGCGGCGGTTGGTTTTTGCTGGTTGGGTGATCGGCTCCGCGCACGCGATATCTCTCAATGCTCAGGTTTTGATGGTTCAATGTCCAAACGCTCCTGCCCGTCATGCTCGCCGGCGGCTGCATTCAAATTGGAGGCGACAATCGCAAAGGCGCGCTGCACATCGTCGACCACGTCGCGACGGCGGGTGTTGATGTTGCGGACCTGAACCCGCCAACGCGCGTGTTCGCTGGCATCGGCGCTTTCACGCCAGAAGCGCAGAATGAAAACCTGATCGGTCAGTGGTCGTTGTGAGTCCATGCGCCGACGGTCGCATGACCTGAACTCGGGAGAATCCTGCGATCGTTCGGGAATTGTCGTCGTGCGCTCACGGCCGGTCCACGGTTCGCTGCCTGGTGGATCGGCTACGGATCACGGCAAGATCACGGCGCGCCCTTGGAAAGCGACGGGCTTCGCCCAGTCCGGACTTTGTCCAGGGTGTGAGTGCGCGGTTTGCGGGATAAGGCTGCGGCCCCGGGGCCGTGCGGCCAGCGCCTAAATTGCAAAAATCTGCTTCTCGTCGCGGCCGATCAGGCGCGCGCGCAGATGCTGGCCGTTTTCGGCATTATGCAGGTCCCTGATCTCTTCGATGATGGCACGTGTCGCCGGGAGCGGCGAAATGCCGAGTTCCTTCCGGATCAGGCCGATCCAATGATCATAGTACTTGATGGCATCGATTCGTCTTTCATCGAGCGCCAGCAGGGTCAACAGATGTCGAACCAGCTCTTCGCGATAGGGATCGAAGCGCAGCGCATGACGGGCGAGCCGTATCGCATCGTGGTAGTAACCACAAAGCCCGAGATGACGAACCATCATCATGGCCGACTGGATGAAAAGGGAGTGAAGGCGCTCGCGTTCTTCCAGGATCCATTCGGCATCTTCGCCGTCCAGAAACGGCCCCTCGTACCGATACAGAATTGCGAGAATCTCCTTCATTCTCGATGATTCCGGCTGGGCCTCAGGCCCGCCGAGCGTGCACCGTGCGGCGTGAAGCAACGCCCAGGTGTCAACGTCCAGCCACGGCGTCTTCTCAAGAATGGTCTCGGGACCAACCGTCCTCAAACCGCGGCCGTCCTGGTAGTCGGGAGACGACGCAAGCAGCTTCCGTAGCCGCCAGACCGCAGAGTTCATGGCTCGGCGCCCTCTCTCATTATCCAGCTCCGGCCAAAACAAGTCGATAAGCCGCTCGCGGCGATGCGGGCGATCCGGAAACGTGAGGAGGAATCCAGCCAATCGTCGCCCGGCTGGACCGAGATCAGACCAAATCTGTTCGTTATTGCTGGTAACCCGACTGGCGCCGAATAAACTAACGCTCAACACGGCTGTCCTCCCGCGCGAACACGAATAAAACGCACACCTAAAAATGTCGTTTTGGCTTTCCGCCCTTCCAGAGCAAAATTGCAGCCTCAAATTTAAACGCAGATTCTACAAACGGCGCGCGAGATCGAGGCTCCCCCAATACTACCCACGCATCGCACGCCCGCCTCCCCTTCAGAGATTGTGGTGATCGGGCGCGAAGTTGTTCAAGAAGAATCTTACAGCCCTTACGAGATGACGCGATGCGTGCGACTTTTCAACAACACTCTTTCTCCGTGCGGTAACCTCACACTCGGCAAGATTGCGGTATCAGGGGATGCTTGGTCGGGCATCAACGGATTCGCTTTCCATTTCCACCCGCCTCCAATTTTCCATTGGCTGCCGCGGAACGGAACAGGAGCTGACTAATTTGATGGGAATCGGCAAACCCTCAATGGAGGAATGTCATGGCAAGCCTGTCGGGATCGGAGCGCATTACCCGGGACGATCTTATCAAGGCGACCGGCGCCGTCGACGACGTCACCATCGCCCAACTCATAGCGACCGGTGCGACCGTCGACGAACTGGCGGAAGCTCTGGCCTGGCTGGCCAATGACGAGCCGATGATGAATTCAGGCCGGCCACTGGCGACGGGGCGGGTGCGTGAACTCGTCGACATTCTCGTCGAACTCGAACCTGACGAGGACGACGATGGCCGGGGAGCGCCCGCGGCCGTCAATCAGGAATGAGACGCCCCGGCACGCATCATGCGCGCCGGAGCACCGCGTATTGGCTCAATTCAGCTTCCGCTTCGCCGCCGGCGCCTCGAACTGGGTGATCTCGGCGGTTTGCGGCGCCTTGCCGTTGAAGGTCAGCACGTTGCCTTCGGACGAGATCGCGACATTGTCGCCGTCCCTGACGTCGCCGGCCAGGATCATCTCGGCGAGCGGATCCTGGAGGTAGCGCTGGATCACCCGCTTCAGCGGCCTTGCGCCATAGGCGGGATCCCAGCCCTTGGCAGCGAGCCAGTCGCGGCCTGCGGCATCGAGCGTCAGCACGATCTTGCGATCGGTCAGCAGCTTCTGGAGACGAGCGAACTGGATCTCGACGATGCGGCCCATCTCGCTCCGCTGCAGGCGGTGGAACAGGATGATCTCGTCGACGCGGTTGAGGAATTCGGGGCGGAAATGCGCCCGCACCATTCCCATCACCTGCTCGCGCACGGCCGAGGTGTCCTCGCCCTCGGGCTGGTTCACCAGGAATTCCGAACCGAGATTCGAGGTCATGATGATCAGCGTGTTGCGGAAGTCGACGGTGCGGCCCTGGCCGTCGGTCAAGCGGCCGTCGTCGAGCACCTGCAGCAGGACGTTGAAGACGTCAGGGTGCGCCTTCTCGATCTCGTCGAACAGCACCACCTGATAAGGCCGGCGCCGCACCGCTTCGGTGAGCGCACCGCCCTCGTCATAACCGACATAACCCGGAGGCGCGCCGATCAGCCGCGAGACCGAGTGCTTCTCCATGTATTCGGACATGTCGAGGCGGACCATCGCGGTCTCGTCGTTGAACAGGTACTCGGCCAAGGCTTTCGTCAGCTCGGTCTTGCCGACGCCGGTGGGCCCCAGGAACATGAACGAGCCCGTGGGGCGGTTCGGGTCCTGCAAGCCCGCGCGCGAGCGGCGCACGGCGGTTGCGACCGCACGCACGGCCTCGGCCTGGCCGACGACACGCTTGCCGAGCTGCTCCTCCATCTTCAGGAGCTTCTCCTTCTCGCCTTCCAGCATCTTGTCGACGGGCACGCCGGTCCAGCGCGAGACCACCTGCGCGATGTGGTTGGCGGTGACCGCCTCCTCCATCATCTCGCCGGAGCCTTCGCGCGCCTCGATATCCGCCAGCTGCTTCTCCAGCTCCGGGATACGGCCGTAGGCCAGCTCGCCGGCCTTCTGGAATTCGCCGCGCCGCTGCGCGTTGGCGAGCTCGACACGCAGGCCGTCGAGCTCGGCCTTCAGCTTCTGGGCATCGGAGAGCTTGTTCTTCTCCGCGCTCCAGCGCGCCGTCAGCCCAGCAGACTTCTCCTCGAGTTCGGCAAGGTCCTTCTCCAGGGTCTGGAGCCGGGTCCTGGAGCCGGGATCGCTTTCCTTCTTCAGCGCCTCCTGCTCGATCTTGAGCCGGATGATCTCGCGGTCGAGCGAATCCAGCTCTTCCGGCTTGGAATCGACCTGCATCTTCAGCCGCGCCGCGGCCTCGTCCATGAGGTCGATCGCCTTGTCGGGCAGGAAGCGGTCGGTGATGTAGCGGTTGGACAGCGTCGTGGCGGCGACGAGCGCGGAATCGGTGATCCGCACGCCATGGTGCTGCTCATACTTGTCCTTCAGGCCGCGCAGGATCGAGATGGTGTCCTCGACCGAGGGCTCGCTGACGAAGATCGGCTGGAAGCGCCGCGCCAGCGCGGCGTCCTTCTCGACATGCTTCTGGTATTCGTCGAGCGTGGTCGCGCCGATGCAGTGCAGCTCGCCGCGGGCGAGCGCCGGCTTGAGCAGGTTGGACGCGTCCATCGCGCCGTCGCCCTTGCCGGCACCGATCAGCGTGTGCATCTCGTCGATGAAGAGGATGAAGGTGCCTTCGCTCCCGGTCACTTCCTGGAGCACGGCCTTCAGCCGCTCCTCGAACTCACCGCGATATTTCGCGCCGGCGATCAGCGCGCCGAGGTCGAGCGAGAGCAGTTTCTTGTCCTTGAGGCTCTCCGGCACGTCGCCGTTGACGATGCGCAGCGCCAACCCTTCCGCGATCGCGGTCTTGCCGACACCGGGCTCGCCGATCAGAACGGGGTTGTTCTTGGTCCGGCGCGAGAGCACCTGGATGGTGCGACGGATCTCCTCGTCGCGGCCGATGACCGGATCGAGCTTGCCGTCGCGCGCGGCCTGGGTCAGGTCGCGGGCATATTTCTTCAGCGCGTCATACGCGTTCTCGGCGGTCGCGGAATCCGCGGTGCGGCCCTTGCGCAGCGCCTCGATCGCCGCGTTGAGGTTCTGCGGGGTGACGCCGCCCTTGTTGAGGATGGTGCCGGCTTCGCTGGTCTTCTCCAGCGTGAGCCCGAGCAGCAGCCGCTCGACGGTGACGAAGCTGTCGCCGGCCTTCTCGCCGGCCTTTTCGGCGGCGTCGAAGGTGCGGGCGAGCTCGGGCGCCAGGTAGATCTGGCCGGCGCCACCGCCGGAAACCTTCGGCACCTTGCCGAGGGCGTCCTCGGTCGCCTTCAGGATTGCACGGGAATTGCCGCCGGCGCGGTCGATTAGGCCGGCAGCGAGCCCCTCATTGTCGTCCAGGATGACTTTCAGGAGGTGCAGGGTGGAAAACTGCTGGTGCCCCTCGCGCATCGCGAGCGACTGCGCAGACTGGATGAAGCCCCTGGAGCGTTCGGTATACTTCTCGATGTTCATCTTTTTCTGTCCCTCGGCCTGCCCTTGGGGCCCTCTCAGGCACCCCAATACGGCATCTTCATTGGGTTTCCGCTCGCCGCATTGAGGTTTCTCAAGCGGGAACGGTCGTGTTTTTGCCGACGTTGCCGCCGGCCTGCGGGAGATGTGGGAAGCAGATTGCGGATGCGAAAGAGGCGAGTTCACAAATTCGTGCGCTCCTGGGCGGGCTTGGCGCTGGCGGGCCGAATCCCTTAAGTAGCGGCATGACAGCCAGCCACACTGCCGAGATCACCGGCCTCTACCGCTACCCGATCAAGGGCCTGACGCCGGAACACCTGTCGCGCGTCGCTTTGCGGGTCGGCCAGACCCTGCCAGCCGACCGCCGCTACGCCATCGAGAACGGCCCGAGCGGGTTCGACCCCGAGGCACCCGAGTGGAAACCGAAGATCCAGTTCCTGATGCTCGCGCGCAATGAGCGGCTGGCCGAGCTCGACAGCCGATTCGACGACGCGAGCAATGTCCTGACCATCCGCAAGCGCGGCCAGATCGTGGCCAGCGGCGATCTTGAGACCGCCGCCGGGCGCGCCGCGATCGAGGCCTATTTCAGCGAGAACTTCCAACCGGAGCTGAAGGGCCCGCCCAAGGTTCTGTCCGGCCGCGACCACAGCTTCTCCGACGTCGCCCGCAAGGTCGTCTCGATCATCAATCTCGGCAGCGTCCGCGCGATCGAGACCATGCTCGGCGGCGCCGCCGTGCATCCGCTGCGCTTCCGCGCCAATCTCTACGTCAAGGGCTGGCCGGCCTGGTCGGAGCTCGATCTCGTGGGCCAGACACTTGCGGTCGGGCCGGCGCGGCTGAAGGTGATCAAGCGCATCGTCCGCTGCCCCGCCACCAATGTCGATCCTGAAACCGCCAAGCGCGATCTCGAAATCCCGCCCACGCTCTCGCGCCATCTCGGCCACATGGATTGCGGCATCTACGCCGAGGTGATCGCCGACGGTGACGTCGGCGTCGGCGATGTGGTGGCAGTGGAAGAGCCGAGATTGGTGTGAGCTCTCTCTCGTCGTCCCGGACAAGCGCGCCCCTCAAGCGCGCGCCGATCCGGGACCCATAGCCACAGGGAGTGTTTGGCGAAGACTCGTGGTCACCGGCTCGCGCGACGGCACGCGCCTGTGGTTATGGGTCCCGGATCGGCGCTAACGCTTGTCCGGGACGACAACTTCACATGACGCGAGGGTCCACCCGCCCCACGCACCGTCACCTCAATTCGGCATCACATACGCATAGATCCTGCCGCGCGAGACCGGAGCTTCGCGGACCCGGTTGCCGTTGTTGCCGGAGATCATGATCGGATTGCCCTGCGCATCGATGCCGGTGATGATGCCGACATGACCGCCGCGGCGGCCGCGCGACATCACCGCGATGGCGCCGACTTGCGGACCGGACACGCGCGTCCCGTAGCGCGCGAACGAGCTCGCCATGTCGGATCCGGTGCCCTGATGGCCGGTCTTCTGCAGCACCATGTTCATGAAGCGCGCGCACCACAGACTGCCGCGGCCGGTCGGATTGCCGCCGATATAGCGCCGCGCCTCGGACACGAGGTTCGATCCGCCACTGAAGCCGCCGCTCATGCCCGCACCGCCGGCGTTGGCATTGGGGTCATAGCTGGCCTGGGTGTTGCCGAACCCGCTCGCCTGCAGCTGCGCCGCGCTGCGCTCGAAGCGCGAGCTGCGGGCATGGTGCCGATAATGACGGGAGTGATGATGCCTGGCGTGATGCACGTAAGCGTGCCGCTCTGCGCTATGACGATGATGCGGTCGTGCCGAGGCCGGAGAAACGAATACGGCGACCGCCGAAAAGAACAACGCCAGCGCGACAACACAACGCGACAGGCGGAACGCAAACAACTCAACCATTCTTCATCCTTCGTTACACCCCTACTTTCCAATCGGCCGGTGAAGTGGCCGACATAGGTCAGGCCGTTAAGCCGCCCGATGTGGCGAGAAAAAGACACCGCGTCGGCGAATAGCTGCGATGATTTTGTATCGGTGCTGGTTCGATGCTGCCGCATTGCGGACAACAGCGTTAACTGCGATCCTGCAAAGACGGCTTGACAGAGGGAAAGAGTTAATGCCCCACGCCACGACAAGGGACGACGTCCGCATCTATTTCGAAGAGGCGGGTCAGGGAACGCCGATACTTTTTCTGCACGAGTTCGCGGCCGACTACACCAATTGGGAGCCGCAGATGCGCTACTTTTCGCGCGGCCATCGCTGCATCGCCTATTCGGCGCGCGGCTACACGCCTTCGGACGTACCCGAAGGTGACGTCTACACCTACACGCATTTCTACACCGATGCGCTCGCGGTGCTCGACCATCTCGGCATCGAGCGCGCGCATCTCGTCGGCCTGTCGATGGGCGCCTATTCGTCGCTCCAGATCGGGCTCAACGCCCCGCAGCGCGCGTTGTCGATGGCGCTCGCCGGCGTCGGCTCCGGCTCGGAGATCGAAAATCTGGAGGCCTGGCGCCAGCAATGCCGCGCCAATGCCGAGCAGTTCGAGACATCGGGCTCCGCCGAAGTCGCAAAGGTCACGCGCGAGGCGCCGAGCCGGATTCCCTTCCTGGTGAAAGACCCGCGCGGCCACGCCGATTTCTATGCCGCGCTGGCACGGCACGACGCCAAGGGTTCGGCGCGCACGATGCGCGGCTTCCAGGGCGGACGTCCCTCGATCTACACGATGATGGACGCGATCGCGAAGGTGGCAACGCCCGCGCTGATCATCTGCGGCGACGAGGATGATCCCTGCATCGGGCCCAGCCTGTTCCTGAAGAAGCACCTGCCGGCCGCGGGCCTCGCGATGTTTCCGAAGTCGGGCCACGTGCTAAACCTCGAAGAGCCTGCGCTGTTCAACGAGAGCGTGGAGCGGTTCGTCACGCTGGTGGAAGCCGGACGGTGGCCGGTGCGCGATCCGCGGTCTTTAGCTCCACACTAGCCGTCATTCCGGGATGCGCCGAAGGCGCAGGCCCGGAATGACGGAGAGAGATTATTTCCCCCCGCCCCTGCTCAGCAAGAACACCGCCTGTTCGCCGAACATGTTCCATACCCACCAGGGCAGGTTCAGCGGCACCGGGCGGCCGTAGAGATCGAGCGCGACCGAGCGCTCCATCTTGACGTTGATCTCGTCGCAGAGCTCGACGAAATCCTTGATGGTGCAGAAATGGATGTTGGCGGTGTCGTACCAGGTTGCCGGCAGGTTCTCCGTGCGCGGCATGTGGCCGCCGATCAGGAGCTGCAGCCGCATCTTCCAGAAGCCGAAATTCGGGAACGAGACGATGGCCCGGCGGCCGATGCGCAGCAGATTCTCCAGCACCACGCGCGGCTGCCGCGTCGCCTGCAGCGTCTGCGACAGGATCACGTAGTCGAAGGCGTCGTCGGGATAGTTGACGAGGTCGGTGTCGGCGTCGCCCTGCACCACCGCAAGCCCCTTGGCAACGCAGCGGTTGACGCCCTCGCGCGACAGCTCGATGCCGCGGCCGTCGACGCCGCGGGTCTCCAGGAGCTGAAGCAGATCGCCCTCGCCGCAGCCGACGTCGAGCACCTTGGAGCCCGGCTTGACCATCTCGGCCACCAGCCGATGATCGGCGCGGTAATCACCGGACGGCCTGGCCGCAACGCCGTCCAGCGGCAATACTTCCTGCACGGACATGTCAGCTACCCTTCAAGCCGCGGGCCTTGCCTGCCGATTGCAGGAAGGCGCGGGAGATGTCGAAGAATTCGGGGACGTCGAGCAGGAAGGCGTCGTGGCCGCGATCGGTTTCAATCTCCGCGAACGACACCCGCGCGCTCGACGCGTTCAGCGCGTGCACCAGCGCGCGCGATTCCGAGGTCGGGAACAGCCAGTCGCTGGTGAAGGAGACCACGCAGAAGCGGGTCTGGATTCCCGCAAACGCCTTCGCCAGCACGCCGCCATGGTCGGCCGCGATATCGAAATAGTCCATCGCGCGCGTCAGATAGAGATAGGAGTTGGCGTCGAAGCGCTCGACGAAGGACGAGCCCTGGTAACGCAGATAGCTTTCGACCTGGAAATCCGCGTCGAACGAGAAGGTCGGCAGCTCGCGGTCCTGCATGCGCCGGCCGAACTTGCGATGCAGTGCCGCGTCCGAGAGATAGGTGATGTGCGCGGCCATCCGCGCCACCGCGAGCCCGCGATGCGGATGGATGCCGTGATCGGCATAGCCGCCGCCATGCCAATCGGGGTCGGCCATCACGGCCTGGCGCCCGAGTTCGTGGAAGGCGATGTTCTGCGCCGAGTGCCGCGTCGCGCAGGCAATCGCCAGCGCGGAGAACACGCGGGCAGGATAGGCCGAGGTCCATTGCAGCACCTGCATGCCGCCCATCGAGCCGCCAACGACGGCGAACAGCGTGTCGATGCCGAGCCGGTCGATCAGCATCGCCTGCGCGCGCACCATGTCGGGGATGGTGATGACGGGGAAATCCAGGCCCCAGACCTTGCCGGTGGCGGGATTGATCGACGCCGGCCCGGTCGAGCCCATGCAGCCGCCGATCACGTTGGAGCAGATGATGAAGTAGTGCTTGGGATCGATGGGCCGGCCGGGGCCGACCAGCGTCTCCCACCAGCCGGGCTTGCCGGTGACGGGATGCACATTGGCGACGTGCTGGTCGCCGGTCAGCGCATGGCAGATCAGAACGGCGTTGGAGCGATCGGCGTTGAGCTCGCCATAGGTCTGGTAGGCGATCTGGAACGGGGTGAGATCGACGCCGCAATCGAGCCGCAGCGGCTGCTCGGTGCCGAAATGAGCGACCTGCGAGCTCGGGTGATCCACCTCGTGCGACCGTTCGTCGGCGCTGATCGCAGGACTGGGTACTGACTTGACGCCAACCATCATCGACCTCGTTTGCGACTGCCGTCAGACCGCCGCTGGAATCAGGCCATGAAAAACCCGGCCTGAACGATAGGTTCGGCCGGGATCGGAAGCGTCCCCGGCCTGTTTAGCGAGTTTTTTAACGTGGCTGCAAGCCGGCCGGCTCAAATGACCACGGAACGGGCAAAAGTTACCGTCTTGGGCGGTTTTCGTCAAGTCGCGGCCCGGATCGACTGAATTCGTCTGTCTCGCATCGACCGAAAAGGACCTCATTTCTCTTTGCTTTCGCCGCCCCGACTGCCTAATCAGGACATCCCCCATCGCAACGATCGACGACCAGACATGTCCCAACGTCCGCCCGCGCCACCATCGCTCCAGGAATTGCGCAAGGAGATCGACGCGATCGACGAGAGCATGCATCGCCTGCTGATGCAGCGCGGCGACATCATCGACCGCCTGATCCAGGTGAAGCAGACCCAGGAGGTCGGCTCGGCATTTCGGCCTGCGCGCGAGGCCTCCATGATGCGCGAGATCGTGCAGCGCCATCGCGGCATCCTGCCGCTCGACACGGTCGAGAGCATCTGGCGCGTCATCATCTCGACGTTCACCTATGTGCAGGCGCCGTTCTCCGTGCATGCCGACATCTCGGTGAGCGAGCCGGCGATGCGCGATTCCGCGCGCTTCCATTTCGGCTTCACGGTGCCTTACGTCGCCCATTTCAGCGCGCAGGCCGCGGTCGAGGCGGTGGCGAAATCCAAGGGCGACCTCGCGCTGGTCTCGGCGACCTCCAGCCGCACGCCGTGGTGGCTCTCGCTGGAGGAAGCTGGCGCGCCGAAGATCATCGCGCGGATGCCCTTCGTCGAACGTGCCGATCATCCGGCGGCGATGCCGGTGTTCGCGGTCTCGCGCGTCCCCGACAGCGCCCTGGTGACGGAGGTCGAGACCTTCAGCGTGCGCGTCTCCGGGTGGAACGCCGAGGTCGCGCGCGCCCTGTCGCCGCTCGCCGAGATCGTGGCGGTGCCCGATACCGCCTTCGATGGGGCGGCGCTGCTGGTCTCGGTCACCAGCGCGACCAGCATCGACAAGATCAGGGCTGCCCTGATCGAGGCGGGGGCCTCGGTACGCTCCACGGCTCTCGTCGGCAGCCACGCAACGCGCTATACGGTGCCCCCGACCGGGGCGAAATCGTAAATCGCGCGCCTCGCCATTTCGGAGTTGAAGATGTCCCGCCCCGTGCCGAATCCCGGCATTCTCGATATTGCGCCCTACACCCCCGGCAAGAGCCCGGTGCCGGAGCCGGGCCGCAAGGTGTTCAAGCTCTCGGCCAACGAGACGCCGTTCGGCCCCTCGCCCAAGGCGATCGAGGCGTTCAAGCGCGTGGCGGATCATCTGGAGGACTATCCGGAAGGCACCTCGCGCGTGCTGCGCGAGGCGATCGGCCGTTCTTTCGGGCTCGATCCCAACCGCATCATCTGCGGCGCCGGTTCGGACGAGATCCTCAACCTGCTCGCCCACACCTATCTCAGCCATGGCGACGAGGCGATCTCCACCACGCACGGCTTCCTGGTCTACCCGATCGCGACCATGGCGGTCGGCGCCAGGAACGTGATCGCCGAGGAGACCAACCTCACCTGCAACGTCGACGCCATCCTCAAGGCGGTAACGCCGAAGACGAAGCTGGTCTGGCTCGCCAATCCGAACAACCCGACCGGCACCTATATTCCGTTCGACGAGGTCAAGCGGCTGCGCGCCGGCCTGCCCTCGCACGTGCTGCTGGTGCTCGACGCCGCCTATTCCGACTACGTCTCGCGCAACGATTACGAGATGGGAATCGAGCTCGTCGCCACCACCGAGAACACGGTGGTGACGCACACCTTCTCCAAGATCCACGGCCTGGCTGCGCTGCGCATCGGCTGGATGTTCGGCCCCGAGCACATCATCGACGCCGTCAACCGCATCCGCGGTCCCTTCAACGTGTCGACGCCGGCGATGTATGCCGCGGTCGCCGCGATCGAGGACACCGCGCACCAGGCGATGTCGAAGCAGTTCACCGAGACCTGGCGCAACCGGCTCACCGAGGAGATCGGCAAGCTCGGACTGAAGGTGACGCCGAGCGTCGCCAATTTCGTGCTGATCCACTTCCCGACCGACAAGGGCAAGACCGCTGACGAGGCCGACGCCTTCCTGACCAAGCGGGGCCTCGTGCTGCGCGCGCTGAAGAATTACGGCCTTCCGCATGCGCTGCGCATGACCATCGGCACCGAGGAGGCCAACCGTCTCGTGATCGAGGCCTTGCACGACTTCATAGGCGGCAAATGAATGCTGATCCGCACTTCCGGCGCGTCGCGCTGATCGGCTTCGGCCTGATCGGCGGCTCGATTGCGCGCGCTGCGAAGCTCCAGGGCCTGGCCGGCGAGATCGTCACCACCGCACGCTCGGAGAAGACGCGCGCACGCGTCGCCGAGCTCGGCATCGTCGATGAGGTCGTGGCGACCAATGCAGAGGCCGTGAAGGATGCCGATCTCGTCATCCTCTGCATTCCGGTCGGCGCCTGCGGAGCGGTGGCGCAGGAGATCGCCGCGCATCTGCAGCCGGGCGCGATCATCTCCGACGTCGGCTCGGTCAAGGGCGCGGTGGTCAGGGACATGGCCCCGCATCTGCCGAAAGGCATTCATTTCGTGCCGGCGCATCCGGTCGCAGGCACCGAGCATTCGGGCCCGGATTCGGGATTTGCCGAGCTCTTCATCAACCGCTGGTGCATCCTGACGCCGCCGGAAGGCACCGACATGGCCGCCACGGAGCATCTGCGCGCGTTCTGGGCGGCGATGGGCGCCAAGGTCGAGATCATGACGCCGGATCATCACGATCTCGTGCTCGCGATCACCAGCCATTTGCCGCATCTGATCGCCTACACCATCGTCGGCACCGCGGACGAGCTGGCGCAGGTGACGGAATCCGAGGTGATCAAATTCTCCGCCGGCGGCTTTCGCGATTTCACCCGTATCGCCGCGTCCGACCCGACGATGTGGCGCGACGTCTTCCTCGCCAACAAGGAAGCCGTGCTGGAGATGCTCGGCACCTTCACCGAGGATCTCGCCAAGCTCACCCGCGCGATCCGGCGCGGCGACGGCGAGGCGCTGTTCGATCACTTCACCCGCACCCGCGCCATCCGCCGCGGCATCGTCGAGATCGGCCAGGATTCGGCCGCGCCCGATTTCGGCCGCCAGCATGGCGCGCTGAAGCAGCCGTAGCTTGGGCCGTCATTCCGGGGCGCCCGAAGGGCGAGCCCGGAATCCATCGGGCCACAGCGCACGCGGTGAAATGGATTCCGGGTTCGATGCTGCGCATCGCCCCGGAATGACGAGAGAGGCTTCAATACAGCGGCGGGATCTGGCCGACCTTGACCGGGCCGAGCAGCACGGCGCCGTCGACGAACTTCAGCGGGAAGCTTCGCGCCTTCTTGCCTTCCAGCGTGCTCTCGGTGCCGATCGAATTGATGCCGGCGGCGACGCCGGCATTGGCGTTCTGCTTGATGACCTTGCCGAGCCCGGGCACGGCGCGGTCGAGCGCGCCGAACAGATTGTTGAGGTCCTGCGACTTCACGCCGGGGGCGACGCGGTCGAGCGTTGCCTGTGGCACGCCCTCCTCCAGCATCTTCTCGATACCGAGCGCCGGGATCACGCGCTCGAGGCCCGTCACCGTCATCTGCAATTCGCCGTCGAGCCGGCCGTTGGCCGAAAGGCCGAGCGTGCCGGCCGCGACCGCGATCATCTCGCCCTGCTGGATCCGCGACTGCACGATCTCGATATGGCCGCCGGCAGCCTGGATTTCGCGGAAGCGCTGCGGCCAGGGCTTTGGCGTGAGGTCGGAGAGACCGGTGATCTTGGCGCGGGTGTCCGCCTCGAACGGCTCGGCGAGCAGGGGATGAACGCCCTGGATGCTCCCCTGCGCGACATGGACCACGGTCTCGATCACGGGGTGATCGGAGGGTGATCCATCCGCGAGGCGGCCGTGCAGCTCGATCTGCTTGGCGCGCGCGAGCGGCACCTGCACGCTGCCGTCGACGCGGTTGAGGCTGGGATCGTCGAACACGATGGAGGCGCGATCCGGCACGGCAGGCAGGCCGGCCACGCTGGCGCGGCCCTTGCTCCAGTTCACCACGAAGGTGTTTTGCGTGATGCCGTCGGTCAGCGTCGCAGGCGCGGAGAATTCGGCGATGACGCGCTTGGGATCGTAGACCTGGGCGACGACCAGGATGTTGTCGAGCTTCGCCGTGAACGGCGTCCTGCTCGCGTTCTGCGACACCAGGGCGACGCTGGCGCCGGAGCACTGGACCTCGAAGCGGAACGGGAAGCCCGCGATCGAGCGCTTGGCGCAATCATAGATGCGGCCGGACTTGGCCTCCTGCGCCCGCCAGGCGTCTGCGGCGATTTCGGCCTGCGACGCCGCGTAGAACCAGAAACCGCTCCACGCGACCGCGAGGATCAGGACGAGAACGGGTGCGATGAAAAGGCCCCAACGGGAGCGACGGCCTGCGGCAACGGTCATATTGGACATGCGGCGACCCTTTGATCCCGGATTTTGGCAAATGTAAGCGGGGACGGCCTGCGACGAAAGGCGGAGAATTCGCTTCGCTTCGGGGCATGGTTCTGGTAGCCGTGCCCGAAATGTCGGAAATCACCGTCCCTTCCGTCACCACCGCCAAGGGCGACCTCTGGGTGTTCGGCTACGGCTCGCTGATGTGGCGGCCGGGCTTCGAGTTCGAGGAACGCATCCCGGCGCGGCTGGTCGGCGAGCACCGCGCGCTCTGCGTCTATTCCTTCGTGCATCGCGGCACGCCGGAAAAGCCTGGCCTGGTGCTCGGGCTCGACCGCGGCGGCGCCTGCCGCGGCATCGCCTTCCGCGTCGCCGAGAAGAACCGTGCCGAGGTCGTCGCGTACTTGCGCGCACGCGAGCAGGTCACGTCGGTCTATCGCGAGGTGATGCGTTCGGTGTGGCTGGAGAACGATGCGCGCCAGCGCGTCTCTGCACTCGCTTACGTCGTCGACCGTGGCCACGCGCAATATGCCGGCCGGCTGTCGCTCGCCGAGCAGCACCGCCATGTCGTTCAGGGCCACGGCCAGTCCGGCGCCAATCGCGACTACGTGACCGCGACGGTGAAGGCGATCGAGGCCGAAGGCTTTCGCGACATGCAGCTGCATCAGCTCGTATTGATGCTGCATGGTGATGCGCATTCGCTGCACGCCGCGGCTCCGAACGAAGATCGCTAGCCGCCCGTTGGCGCGTAGCTCGGCGCCGAGCCGATCGATTGCTCCTGCTCCCTGCGGCCGGCCTCGACGAGGCGGCCGGTCGCGTCCTCGATCGCGGCTTGCACGCGGGAGAGAAACTCGTCCTTCGGCAGGCCCGGCGGCAACGGTTCGAGAAATTCCACAACCAGCGTGCCGGGATAGCGCATGAAGGTGCGGCGGGGCCAGAACAGGCCGGAGTTGAGCGCGACCGGCAGGCACGGCACGCCGCACGACGAATAGATCTGTGCAAAGCCGGTCTTGTAGTCGGGCGGCGCGCCCGGCGCGCGCCGCGTACCTTCCGGAAAGATGACAAGTTGCTTTCCGCTGCGCACGGCCTCGCGCGCCCGCCGCGTCATCTCCAGCAGCGCCTTCACGCCGGCATTGCGGTCGATCGCAATCATCCCGGTCTTGACCAGAAACTGGCCGAACACCGGGATCTGCATGAGCTGGCGCTTGAGGATGAAGATCGGCCGGTTGAAGAAGCCCGGCAGCACGAAGGTCTCCCAGAACGACTGATGCTTTGCCACGATCAGCAGCGGGCCTTTCGGGATGTTCCCGACACCGCGGAATTCCACCTTGATGTTGCAGACCACGCGCATCAGGAACAGCGTTGCCTTGGCCCACCATTCCGCCACCGTCAGCATGGCGCGCGGCGGCAATGCGAAGGTCGGCAGCGCCACGATCGCAAGGCACACCAGCACGGCGTAGAACAACACGTTGAACACGAGCGAGCGTAGAAAAATTGGGAACATCGATGGTCCGATCAATTGGCCTGTGCGGTAGCGGGCCGCTTCGGCTGCTGACCTGCAGGCTGCTCCGATATCTCGGGCCAGAGGTCAATCCCGAAATGCTCCAGCCGCACCCTGAGCTCGGCCGCGATGTACTTGACATATTCCGACAGGAGCAGCCGCAGCGTCGATCCCGAGGTCCACCACGGCTCCTCGCGCCATTTTTCGCCGACCACCGCGAACGGGATCAGCGTCATCTGTGGCATTGCATGCGAGAATTCCACCAGCGCGCGCGGCATGTGATAGTTGGAGGTGACCACGATCAGCGATTTGAACCGGCGCCCCTCGGCCCAGCGCCGCGCTTCCGCTGCGTTGCCGCGGGTCGAGAGCGCGGTGCGGTCGAGGTCCACGCAGCAGGTCATGAAGGACTGGTTCTCCGGCAAGGTCCGGGAGATGTCGCTCGCCCTCGAGGTCGGATGCACGCCGGAGATCAGGAGCCGCCTGCCGTAGCCCGCAGCGAGCAGCTCCATCGCGTCCGATACCCGCGAGGAGCCGCCGGTCAGCACGACGATGCCGTCGGCTTTGCGGTCGGGCACCGTCTCGGCGCCGCGCAAATGCGACAGGAATGCAACGAAGCCTGCGGCCGCGGCAACGAAGGCAAGCGCGATCGTCGACACGATTGTCGCGCGCAGCCAGCCGCGCGGCAGTTTCGGCGATCGATCGTCGGTCGGCGAGCTCATGCGATATCAGTGATCCCTTCCCTGAAGCGATTTTAAGACGTTTTGAGGCGAAGTGGAGTCCGGTTTCTTCACCCTCTCCCCTTGCGAGAGACGGGTGAGGGATCTCTCTCCGCGCATTCACTTCGACATTTGTACGCGTGGACAGACCCCCTCATCCGGCGCTTCGCGCCATCTTCTCCCACAAGGGGAGAAGGAAGAAAGCAACTCAATCAACATCGTTCAGCGTCGCGAACAGCGTCTGGCGTGAGGCCACCGCGGTGATGCCGCCGATCAGCACGGCCTGAACCGCGAGCACGATGTAGCCGGACGGCCGCAGCGAGAAGGTGCCGAGCAGCGCGGCAAACTGGTCGCCGACGGGAGTACCGGAAAACCAGCCTGCGATGGACTCTGAGAAGCCGAACATCAGCATGGCGGCGCCGCCGCCGATCACGCCACCCTCGAGGCCCAGCCTGAGGAAGTGGCGCAGGAAGTGATTGGCGATGTAACGGTCGCCGGCGCCGACGAAATGCAGGACCTCGACGATCGGACGATTCGCCGCCATGGCGCCGCGGGTCGCGAACGAAACCGAGATGATGGTGGCGATGATGACGAGCGCGAGAATGCCGAGGCCGGCCAGCACGATGGCGTTGGTCATCGAGCGCATGCGCTCGATCCAGGCGCGGTGATCGTCGACGCTGGCGCCCGGCGCGACCTGCGTCACGTGCGCCCGCAGGGCGCCGAGATCGAGCGGCGTGCCCGGCTGCACGCGCGCGATGATCATGCGCGGCACCGGCAGATCGTCCATGGACAGGCCGGTTCCGAGCCAGGGCTCGAGCAGCTTGCCACTCTCCTCCTTGGTGAACGGCCTGACCTCGACGATGCCGGCTTGCGTGCGCATCGCCTCCGTCACGGCCGTGGTGTCACGATCGAGATCACGGCCGGCCTGCGGACGAACCTGGATGGTGATTTCGCTCGCGACGTCCGACTGCCATTCGGCGGCGGAGGCACTCACCAGCAGCACCGTACCCGTGGCCATCGAGGCGAGGAAGCTCATGATGGCGACGACGGCGACCAGCGCTCTGCCATGGATCGAGGCGCGCGGCACGATCGGCGACATGTTGCGTGCCCTGGCCGGAAGCTGCGGACGCTCCTGCCCGAGATCGACCAGCACGCCGCGCTCGTCGGTCCTACTCATAGACGTGCAGCCGTCCCTGGTGCAGCACCAGCCGCCGTGCTTCGTACTGGTCCATCAGGCCGATGTCGTGAGTGGCGATGATGACGGCGGTGCCTGATTTGTTGAGCTCGATGAAGAGCCGCAGCAGGCGGCGGCCGAGCGTCGGGTCGACGCTGCCCGTCGGCTCGTCCGCGAGCAGCAGCTGCGGCCGCGAGATCACGGCGCGCGCGATCGCCGCGCGCTGCTTCTCGCCGCCCGACAGGATCGGCGGCAGCGCATCCATGCGGTCGCCGAGGCCGACCCAGCGCAGGAGATCGATCACCTCCTTGCGGTAGCTCGACTCGCTGCGGCCCATGACGCGGAACGGCAGCGCGACATTCTCGTAGGTCGTCATGTGGTCGAGCAGGCGGAAATCCTGGAGCACGATACCGATGCGCTTGCGCAGGTCCGCGATCTCGTCCTTGCCGAGCTGCGAGATGTCGTGGCCGAACAGAGTGACGAGGCCCCGCGTCGGCCGATGCGACAGAAACAGCAGGCGCAGCAGAGACGTCTTGCCGGCGCCGGACGGTCCGGTGAGAAACTGGAAGGAATGCGCCGGGATCTGGAAGCTGAGATCGCGCAGGATCTCCGGCCCCAGACCGTAACGCAATCCGACATTTTCGAACCGAACCAAGCTCAGCTCCGTTCGAGAGGGGGCGCGGGTCGCACTGCGGCGCTCCGCCACGCGCGATCAACGGGTTTTGCCGCCGTTATGGTTTCCGGTTCGTTAACGGTCGGCCAGTAGCATAGTTGGCGGCATCCCTGCCGCCCGGTTCGCCGCGACCGGCTGATCGTCAAGATTCGTCCAAGACCTCGTTCATGCATCAAGGCTCGTCCATGCATATCGTCTGCCCCCATTGTATGACATCCTACGCCATCAAGCTCGCGAGCCTTGGGGCCAACGGACGGGCGGTCCGCTGCTCCCGTTGCAAGGAGACCTGGATCGCCCATGCCGAGGATGCCATCGAGGAGGCGTCCGTTCCGGCCATGGCCGCTGCCAGCCGAGCCGACGACCAGTCCGACCTCGCCGAGCAATGGAACTCCTATGCCAAGGACGACGGCGCCGCGAATGCGCCCGTCGTCGACAGCCCATCGATCGCCAGCGACTGGCCGGATGAAGAGGTCCGCGAGACCGAGGACGAGTGGTCAGCGGCAGCCCGTCAGGTCGAAGAGGAGACTGCCGGCGCGCAGCACCAGTCCTGGTTCCGCGGCCTGTTCCGCCGCCGCGGCGCCAGGGTGAGCCGCCCGGCCCCCACCACGGCACCGCGGAGATCCTATTTTGGCCTGCCGACCGTCTGCACCGCGATGGGCGCGCTGGTGCTGGCCCTTGTGGTCTGGCGCGGCGACGTGGTGCGGCTGCTGCCCCAGACCGCGGCATTCTACAAGATGGTCGGGCTCGAGGTGAATCTGCGGGGCCTGGCCTTCAAGGACGTCAAGCTCTCCAGCGAGACCGTAGACGGTAAGCAGGTGCTGGTGATCGAGGGCGTGATCGTCGGGGAGGGCAAGAAGCCGCACGACATCCCGCGGCTGCGCTTTGCCGTGCGCGACGCCCAAGGAGCCGAGATCTACGCCTGGAATACGGTGCTGGAACAGACCGTGCTGCGGCCCGGCGAGCGCGCCTTCTTCCGCTCGCGCCTGGCCTCGCCGCCGCCGGAGGGCCGCAATATCGACGTTCGCTTCTTCAACCGGCGCGACATTGCCGGCGGCAGCGTATAGCCGATCAGGCTATTGTTGGAGCATGATCTTTGCGGGAAGACGCTACGCATTTGTCCGGATCATGCTCGAGGTCCGGCACGGAAGGTTGATCCCAAGGTTGGTCTCATGCCGAAAATCCTGATCGCCGACGACGAGGATTCGATGCGCCAGCTGGTGGCGCGCGCCATCGCCATGGACGGCCACGAGACCGTCACCGCCCAGGACGGCGCCGAGGCGCTGGAGATCCTGATCCGCGAGGACGGCGCTTTCGATCTGTTGCTCACCGACATCCAGATGCCGGTCATGGACGGCATCGCGCTGGCACTCTCCGCCGCCCGCGATTTCCCTGATCTGACCATTTTGCTGATGACCGGCTTTGCCGACCAGCGCGAGCGCGCCTCGAACCTGAATGCGCTGGTGCATGATGTCGTGACCAAGCCGTTCTCGGTCGCGGATATCCGCACGGCCGTGGCGGATGCGCTGGCGGCAAAGAAGGGTTAGCGGCCAGCAATAGCCACACATGCCGCTGTCATGCTCCGCGAAAGCGGAGCATCCAGTACGCCGCGGCTTCTCGATTCAATCGCTACCGTCTCGGAGTACTGGATCGCCCGCCTGCGCAGGCGATGACACCGAGTGTGGAGTTAAAACTCCTTCAGCAGCCGCTCGAGATAGTCGAGCTCGATCTGCGGGCGCGAGGGATCGCCGAGACGACGGCGGAGCTCTTCGAGAATGCGGCGGACACGCTGGGTGTCGATCTCGCCGGGAATCTTGACCGTGTAATCGTCGCCATATTCGCGCCCATGCAGCGGACGACCCAGCGGGTCGGTCTGGTTGCCGCCGCTCTGCTGACGACCGGCGCGCTGGCCGGGGCCGTCGCCCTGACCATCACCATCGCCCTGCTGCATCGCCTCGGCCATCTTCTGCGCGCCCTTGCGCATCGCGTCGAGCGCCTTGCCCTGCGAGTCCACGGCGCCGTCGGCATTGCCCTCGCCGAGCTTTGATCCCGCATCGCCCATGGCGCCGTCGGCGGCGTCCAGACTGCCGTCGTCATCGCCCTGGTCGCCGTCCTGATCGCCGTTCTGGCCGGGCTGGCCCTGGTCCCCCTGCTGACCCTTCTGTCCCTGTTGGCCTTTCTGCCCTTTTTCGCCCTTCTGCGTGAGGCCGCGCTTGGCAAGCTCGTCCTGCAGCTTCTTCAGGCGGTCGCGCAGTCCCTGCTGGTCCTGCTGCAGCTCCGACATGGACTGATCACCCTGCTTGCCGCGCGAGCGGTCGCGCCGGGAATCCTGGCCCTGCTTGAAGGTCTTGTCGCGCAATTGCTGCTGCTTGCGGATCATGTCGCCGAGCTCGTTGAGCGCCTGCTCCATGTCGCTCTCGCCGGACTGCCCCGGCTGCGCCATCTGCAGGCCCTCCAGCATCTGCTGGAGCTGATCGAGCAACTGCTTGGCGGCATCCTTGTCGCCGGAGCGCGACAGGCGCTCCATCCGGTCGATCATGTTCTGCAGGTCCTGCTGGCGCAGGACCTTGGTGTTCGGATCGAGCGGCCGCGCCAGTTGCTGCGGATCATTGTTGTTGCGGAACTGCTCGGCGAGCTGGCGCATGAAGTCGTTCAGCGCCTGACGCAGGTCCTGCGTCAGCTTCTTGATCTCTTCGTCGCTCGCGCCGCGCTCCAGCGCCTGCTTCAGCGCGTCCTGAGCCGCCCGCAGCGCCTTCTCGACATCGGAGATCTTGCCGTCCTCAATCGTCACCGCAAGCGCCCACAGGCTCGCCACGACCTCGCGCAGGGCATCATCGGTGCGCGCGGCCTCGAGCTGCCGGGCCACGCTGTGCAGGCCGAGATATTGTCCGGGCTCCGGCGTGAACATCTCGGGCGCGATCATCAGCGCGTCGAGCGCGGCATACACGTCGGAGTTCTTGTTGGCGTCGAGCGCGAGGATACGGCGCTGCTCGATCAACGCACGCGCCAGCGGCTTGGTGAAGAGCCGTTCGGGCAGGCGCATGTTGAACGGTTCGCTCATGGCCTCATTGCCGGCCTCGTCCTTGGCCGTAAGGGTGAGCGTGACCTCGGCGCCGGCATATGGATCCTCGCTCAGATCCTTCACCGACTGTCCGACGCCGTTGCGGGTCCGCGCATTCGGCAGCGCGAGCGGGAAGTGCGGCGGCTGGAACAGCGGACGCGGAGCCGTCCTGGTGTCGCCAGCGCCGGCGGCAGCCTTCGGACCATCCTCGGCAATATCTTTGGCGTCGGTGGACCGCGGCGCGAATTTCGCCTCGGCGCCGGTGACGCCGTAATCGTCCTCGATCTTATAGGAGAGCTGGAGCGCGCCGCGCGCCTGGCGCTCCGGATCCTTGGCCAGAGCGATCGTCGGCGGACGATCCGGCGTGGCCGCAAAGGCCCATTGCGGCTGGCCGGAGGGCGCCCGGACATGCGCGGTGCCGTCGCCGGAAATCGCAAAATGCTTTTCGTTGGTCCCCTTGGGGCTGGCTTCAGTCGGGGCGACCTCCTTGAGGCCGCCCGAGACGGCGACATCCAGGTTGCCGCCGGAGGAGCGCACGATCAGTGTCGAGCCGGCGGGAACGGCGAGCGGACCGCTGGCGGGCAGGGCCGCAGCTTCCTTGTTGGCGGCCGACAGAATGACCGGAGGCCTGCCGGTGTACAGCGGCGGCGTGACCCAGGCATCGACGCGAACGTTGCTCGGCGCCAGCACCCCGTTCCAGTCGAAGGCGGCGCCAAGCCGCATCGCACGCTCGTCGCCGGCGGCGAAGAAGGTCGCAACCAGCATCACCATGACCAGCGCGCGCAGCGCCCAGGGGTCGTGAAGCGCGAGCCGCGGGTGCGGCAGACCGGCGCGGATGCGCTTGAGGGAAGCCAGCGTCCGCTCACGCTGCGCCTGCCACAGCGCCTGCGCGACCGGATCTTGCGAGGTCAGCGTGTCCGTGAGCGTGGTGGCCGGGCGGTGACGGATGCCGGAGCCACGGTCGAGCCGGGCGAGCGCTTCCGCGCGGCTCGGCCAGCGGAAGCCGAGCAACGGGAACAGGGCGGCGACCGCGATCGCGGCGAAGAGCGCGAGACCAATGGCCCGGGCCATGAACGGCAGTGCCAGCCAGAGACCGGCCCAGGACACCACCAGGAACAGGCCGGCGACGGTCAGAAAGCGCGCCGCGTTAGGCCAGGCACGCTCCCACGCGATGGCATAAATAGCCCGATCAAGGGCCTGCGCCAGCTTCAGCCGCGACAGCGCATCACTGCTGCGGATCGGGTCTGACGGGTCGGGGGTGACGCCGTTCAATCAACTCTCCAGGTTGCCCGGTAGAGCAGACCCTATCACAACGGCAGCACTGAGGCATCCGTTCCTGTACGGGAGAACCCCCTTTTCCCGCATAACACGAGGACGTGACTGGCCCGGTGCAACCCCGTAACTTCCGCGCGCCATCCCTGAGGGAAACGAAGGAAACGCCATGGACAAGAAGATGCACGACAAGGGCCTGGAAGTCCGCAAAGCGGTGCTGGGCGAAGCCTATGTCAACAACGCCCTGAAGAACGTCGACGATTTCAACCGCCCGTTCCAGGAGATGCTCAATGAATATTGCTGGGGCACGGTGTGGGGCCGCGAGGAGCTGCCGCGCAAGACCCGCAGCATGCTCAACATCGCCATGATCGCGATCCTCAACCGCCAGCACGAGTTTCGCGCGCATCTCAAGGGCGCGCTGACCAATGGCGTGACGCGCGAGGAGATCCGCGAGATCCTGATGCAGGTCGCGATCTACGGCGGCATGCCGGCCGCGGTCGACAGCTTCCGGATCGCGCGCGAAGTGTTCGCGGAGATCGACGGGAAGGCGTGAGACATAGCGCCAATCTCCGCTGTCGTCCCGGACAAGCGAAGTGAAGCGGAGCGTAGATCCGGGACCCATATCCACAGGAGGACGTGGTTACGGGGACTCGTAGTGACCGCTTTCGCGCAACGACTCCTCCCTGGGGTTATGGGTCCCGGATCGGCGCGCGCCTGAGGCGCGCTTGTCCGGACGACACCGAGGATGGAGTGCGCATCTTTCACAACAACGAAAACCAAACAAGGAAACACCATGGACATCGGATTCATCGGGCTCGGAAACATGGGCTTCCCGATGGCGCGGCGGCTGATCGAGGCGGGACACAAGCTCGTCGTGTTCGACACGCGCAAGGACGTCGCAGGCAGGCTCGTGGCGCTTGGCGCGACTGCGGCGGCGTCGCCAAAGGACGTCGCCGATCAGGTCGAGACCGTGATGGCGAGTTTGCCTTCGCTGCAGGCTTCACTCGACGTCGCAACGGGAGCGAACGGTGTGATCGAGGGCAGGCGCGCAAAACGCTTCGTCGATCTCTCCACCGTCGGCTCGACGATGGCAGCGAGGATTCACGGCCTGCTCGCCAAGCGCAACATCGTGCAGGTCGACTGCCCCGTCTCCGGCGGCGTCGGCGGCGCCGAGAAGGGCACGCTGGCGGTGATGGTGTCAGGCCCGAAGGCCGAGTTCGAGCTGCTCAAGCCCGCGCTCGAGGTGATCGGAAAAGTGTTCTTCATCGGCGAGAAGCCCGGCGCGGCCCAGACCATGAAGCTCGCCAACAATTTCCTGTCGGCCACCGCGATCGTGGCGACCTCGGAAGCCGTGGTGATGGGCGTGAAGGCCGGCCTCGATCCCGCCGTGATGATCGACGTCATCAATGCGGGCTCCGGCATGAACACCGCGAGCCGCGACAAGTTTCCGCGCGCGGTGCTGCCGCGCACGTTCGACTTCGGCTTCGCCACGGGGCTGATGGTGAAGGACGTGCGGCTGGCACTGGAGGAGATGAAGCAGCTCGGCCTGTCGATGGAGGTTGCCGATGCGGTCGGGCGGCTATGGGAGACGATCATCAGCGCGGAGGGCGCCGAATCCGACTTCACCGCGGCGATCAAGCCGATCGAGAAGAAGGCCGGAGTCGTCGTCGGCGGACAAAAATAGCGCTCACGGGGGTGGGCACGGTTGCCGCTTGATCTGCCTTCCAAATCAAGCGGTTCGATCCGACGGGCAACCGTTCTGCCGACAACCCCGGGCTACTGTGCATGGGGTTGTTTTGCGGGTTTTGAGTGCGCCCTCACAGCCAGGGCGCAGGCCGATCCATCGCAATGAGCTGTTCCACCTCGATGCGCGGGCGCACCACGGCGTATTGATCGCCCTTCACCAGCACCTCGGGCACCAGCGGGCGCGTGTTGTAGGTGCCGGCCTGGACGGCGCCATAGGCACCCGCCGTCATGATGGCGAGGAGATCGCCGGCCTTCGGCGCCGGCAGCGTGCGGTCGAGCGCGAGATAGTCGCCGGTCTCGCAGACCGGGCCGACGACGTCGGCCATGATCGTCGCCGCGTCCTTGGCCGGCTGCTTCACCGGCAGGATGTCGTGATAAGCCTCATACAGCGTCGGGCGGATCAGATCGTTCATCGCGGCGTCGATGATCACGAAGTTCTTGCCGTCGCCGTGCTTCACATAGATGACCTTGGCGACCAGGATGCCGGCATTGCCGACGATCATGCGGCCGGGCTCGAACATCAGCGTGCAGCCGAGATTGTGGCTGACGCGCCTGACCATGGCGGCATAGGCGGCGGGCGCCGGCGGCGCCTCACGGTCCATTTCATAGGGGATACCGAGACCGCCGCCGAAATCGACGTGGCTGATGTTGTGGCCGTCGGCGCGCAGCGTCTGCACGAATTCGGCGAGGATGCGGAACGCGGTCTCCATGTTGGAGAGGTCGGTGATCTGGCTACCGATATGCACATCGGTGCCGGTCACTTCGATACCGGGCAGCCTGGCGGCGCGCACATAGACCTCGCGCGCATGCGCGATCGGGATGCCGAACTTGTTCTCGGACTTGCCGGTCGAAATCTTGGCATGCGTGCCGGCATCGACGTCCGGATTGACACGGAGCGAGATCCGCGCGGTCTTGCCCATCGCGGTCGCAAGGCGCGAGAGCGATTCGAGCTCGGGCTCGGATTCCACGTTGAGGCAGAGGATGTCGGCGGCAAGCGCGGCGCGCAGCTCCTCTTCCGTCTTGCCGACGCCGGAGAACACGATCTTGCTGGCCGGGAAACCGGCGGCCAGCGCGCGTTTCAATTCACCGCCGGAGACGACGTCGGCGCCGGCGCCGAGCTTAGCCAGCGTGCGCAGCACCGACTGGTTGGAGTTCGCCTTCATGGCGTAGCAGACCAGCGCCTTCTCGCCAGCGAAGGCCTCGGCGAAGACGCGGTAGTGCCGCTCCAGCGTCGCGGTCGAATAGCAATAGAACGGCGTGCCGACGGTGGCGGCCAGCTCGGACAGGTTCACCGCCTCGGCGTGCAGCACGCCGTTGCGATAGTCGAAATGGTTCATGGCTTTAGGCTCGCTTGTCCCGGCTTATTTCCTGCCGGAAGGTTCGTCCAGGAGCGGGTCGAGAATAAACGGTTTCTTCCGGCCCTTGGCCGCCGCGGGCGCGGCATCCGCGCTGGAGGTAGGGTCGAACAGACTCGGCGTCTTCTGGGCCGCGGTCTCGGTATCGACGGGCCCGGCGCCGGTGGCTGCAGGCGCGTTGGAGGCGGTCGGCGGCAGATCCAGCGGGCCCTTGCGGCCACAACCGGCAAGCGCGAGCGCCGTCAGGCTCAAGATAATGATGGCCCACCCCGAGCCGGCCGGGCGAAACTTTGACGTCACGACGAAATCCCCACTACGCGGCGCACCATACAGAGATTGGCGCGCTCTGGCGAGAGCCGGATGACCATGAAACATAAGCGAAATTTTGCCCTCAGCCCGATTTTCGCTCTTTTTCCAGCCGCTTCGCCCAGGCCTTGGCCTGGGACGCGACGTTCTTCGGCGCGGTGCCGCCGAAGCTGGTGCGGCTCTTCACCGACGATTCGACCGAGAGCACGCCGAACACGTCCTTGGTGATTTTGGGCTCGATCGCCTGCATCTCGCTCAGAGGCACCTCGTGCAGCGCGACGCCGCCCTCGGCGGCCTTGGCGACGATGCGGCCGGTGACGTGATGGGCCTCGCGGAACGGCATTTTCAGCGTCCGCACCAGCCAGTCGGCGAGGTCGGTCGCGGTGGCGTAGCCCTCGCCCGCCGCCGCTTTCATCTGGGCTTCATCCGGAATGAGGTCGCGGACCATGCCGGTCATGGCGCGGATCGCCAGCGACAGCGCGGCAAAGCCCTCCATGGCACCCTGCTTGTCCTCCTGCATGTCCTTTTGATAGGCGAGCGGCAGGCCTTTCATCACGATCAGAAGACCATTGAGCGCGCCGATAACGCGGCCGGTCTTGGCGCGCACGAGCTCGGCGGCGTCCGGATTGCGCTTCTGCGGCATGATCGAGGAGCCGGTGGTGAACTTGTCGCTGAGCCTGACAAGACCGACCAGCGGCGAGGTCCAGATCACGATCTCCTCGGCAAAGCGCGACATGTGCACGGCGCAGATCGAGGCCGCCGACAGCGTCTCCAGCACGAAATCGCGGTCGGAGACCGCGTCGAGCGAGTTCGCCATCGGGCGGTCGAACAGGAGCGCCTTGGCGGTGGCGTGGCGGTCGATCGGGAACGAGGTCCCGGCGAGCGCGGCCGCGCCGAGCGGGGATTCGTTCAGCCGCTTGCGCGCATCCTGGAAGCGCCCGCGGTCGCGCGCCGCCATCTCGACATAGGCAAGCAAATGGTGGCCGAAGGTGACGGGCTGCGCGGTCTGCAGATGCGTGAAGCCGGGCATCACGGTGCCGGCATGCTCCAGGGCACGCTCGACCAGCGCCTGCTGGAACGCGGCGAGCGCGGCATCGGTCTCGTCGATGACGTCGCGGACGAACAGGCGGAAATCCGTCGCGACCTGGTCGTTGCGCGAACGCGCGGTATGCAGGCGGCCGGCGGCGGGGCCGATCAGCTCCGACAGGCGGCTCTCGACATTCATATGGATGTCCTCAAGCGCGCGCTTGAACGCGAAGCCGCCCTTGCCGATCTCTGACAAAATCGTGTCTAGACCCTTGCCGATATTTTTCGCATCAGAGGCCGTAATGATGCCCTGCGTGGCCAGCATGGCAGCGTGGGCCTTGGACGCGGCAATGTCCTGGGCGAAGAGGTGACGATCGACGTCGATGGAGACGTTGATCTCTTCCATGATCTCGTCGGGACGTTCCGAGAACCGGCCGCCCCACATCTTGTTGCTCATGATCCCCTGCTCACGCCTTGCCTGTCGCTAGCCACGTTTGCTGGCCTCGGCCAGCCGTATTAAGAGGCCCCTGATAGCCATATCTGCGACCGGATGACAAACGATATGCTCGACAAGAAGCCCTCCGCCACGCGCCGCATCCCCCTCGTCATCGCCACCGTGGCGATCGGAGGGCTGGCCGGCTTCGCCGCGTTGTACGGGCTCGGCCTGAGCCGGGCTCCGTCAGGCGATCCGACCTGCAAGGCGGCGGTCGCGACGGCGCAGAAGATCGCCCCGCTCGCCCATGGCGAGGTGGCGGCGCTGACCATGGCGAGCGCCCCGCTGAAGCTGCCCGACCTCGCCTTCGAGGATTCCGACGGCAAGCCGAAAAAGCTGTCCGACTTCCGCGGCAAGACGCTGCTGGTAAATCTCTGGGCCACCTGGTGCGTGCCCTGCCGGAAAGAGATGCCGGCGCTGGACGAGCTCCAGGGCAAGCTGGCGGGCCCGAATTTCGAGGTGGTGGCGATCAATATCGACACCCGCGACCCTGACAAGCCCAAGAGCTTCCTGAAAGAGGCCAATTTGACCCGGCTCGGCTATTTCAGCGATCCGAAAGCCAAGGTGTTCCAGGACCTTAAGGCCATAGGCCGGGCGCTGGGCATGCCGACCTCGGTGCTGGTCGATCCTCAGGGCTGCGAGATCGCGACGATCGCGGGGCCGGCGGAATGGGCGAGCGAGGACGCGCTCAAGCTGCTCCGCGCCGCGACCGGCAAGGCCGCCGCATCGCTTTAGGAATTCAGGCGGTGACGTTGAGATTGCCGCCGACGCCGGGGCCGACATTGGCCAGCGAGGGCTGGCCCGCGCCCATCAGGGTCAGGACGGTCGACTTCTCCATGTCCATGTTCTGCTTCGTCAGCGTCGCCGCGATATTCGATTGCAGCGCGCCTTGCTGAGCGGCCAGCATGGTGCTGACCATCGCCATCATGTCCATTACGCGAACCCTCTTACCGGCCGTAACCTAGGCGCGAGAGGTTAACGCGACATGAATTGACACGAAGCGGATCAGCGCGTCGGCACCGGCTTGGCGCCACGGTAGTCGTAGAAACCGCGCTGGGTCTTGCGGCCGAGCCAGCCGGCCTCGACGTATTTCACCAGCAGCGGGCACGGGCGGTATTTGGAGTCGGCCAAGCCCTCATGCAGCACCTGCATGATGGAGAGGCAGGTATCGAGGCCGATGAAATCGGCGAGCTCGAGCGGACCCATGGGATGGTGAGCCCCGAGCTTCATCGCGGCGTCGATCGCCTCGACATTGCCTACGCCTTCATACAGCGTGTAGATCGCCTCGTTGATCATCGGCAGCAGGATGCGGTTGACGATGAAGGCCGGGAAATCCTCGGAGACCGCGACCTGCTTTCCGAGCTTGCCGACGAATTCCTTGGCGGTCTCGAAGGTGGAGTCGTCGGTGGCGATGCCGCGGATCAGCTCGACCAGCTCCATCAGCGGCACTGGATTCATGAAGTGAATGCCGATGAACCGCTCCGGGCGGTCGGTGGCGGCGGCAAGCCGCGTGATCGAGATCGAGGACGTGTCGGAGGCGACGATCGCCTCCGGCTTCAACACCGCGCAGAGCTCGTGGAAGATCTTGCGCTTGACCTCTTCCTTCTCGACCGCGGTCTCGATGACGAGGTCGCAATCGGCGAGATCGTCCAGTTTTTCGGCGGGCGTGATGCGCGCCATCGCCTTGACCTTGTCGTCCTCGGTGACGGCCTTCTTGGAGACCTGACGCGCCAGATTGCCGTTGATGGTGGCCATGCCCGACTTGAGGCGGTCGGGCGAGACGTCGTTGAGCACCACGTCGAAGCCGGCGAGCGCCGCGACATGTGCGATGCCATTGCCCATCTGACCCGCGCCGATCACGCCGACCTTCTTGATCACTGCCGCCATCATGTCATCCACCGGAACGGCGCGCGACGAGCGCACCCTGCCTATCCCCTTGAGCCGGGAGGTCCGATTTAATCAGAACCTTGGCTCGAAACCTAGATTGGATCGCTTCGAAGGCGCGCCCACGCCAAAGAAAACGCCTCAGAAATGCAACACCGGCCGGAGTGTATACCTCCGGCCGGTGTTTTCGATGCCTTTTACTTACCGAGCTTGCCGAGTTCGGCCGTCAGCTCCGGAACCGCCTGGTAGAGATCGGCGACCAGGCCGTAATCGGCAACCTGGAAGATCGGTGCGTCCTCGTCCTTGTTGATCGCAACGATCACCTTGGAGTCCTTCATGCCGGCCAGATGCTGGATGGCGCCGGAAATGCCGACCGCCACATAGAGCTCGGGCGCCACGACCTTGCCGGTCTGCCCGACCTGCCAGTCGTTCGGCGCATAACCCGCATCGACCGCCGCGCGCGAGGCACCGACGCCGGCGCCGAGCTTGTCGGCGAGCGGCTCGATGTATTTGGCGAAGTTCTCGCGGCTCTGCATGGCACGGCCACCGGAGACGATGATCTTGGCCGAGGTCAGCTCGGGACGATCGCTCTTGGCAACCTCCTCGCCGACGAACGACGACAAGCCTGGATCGGCGGCCGCCGCCACGTCCTCGACCGCGGCGCTGCCACCCTCACCCGCTGCGGCGAAGGTCGAGGTCCGCACCGTGATGACCTTCTTGGCGTCCTTCGACTTCACCGTCTGGATCGCGTTGCCGGCATAGATCGGGCGCTCGAAGGTATCGGGCGCGACCACCTTGATGATCTCGGACACCTGCATCACGTCGAGCAGAGCGGCGACGCGGGGCATCACGTTCTTGAAGCGCGAGGTCGCCGGTGCAACGATCGCGTCATAGCCCGAAGCCAGCGAGACGATCAGCGCAGCCAGCGGCTCGGCGAGATCGTGCGCGTAGAGGTCGCCATCGGCGAGCAGCACCTTCTTGACGCCAGCGAGCTTTGCGGCGGCATCCGCCGCGCCCTTGGCGTTCTGGCCGGCGACCAGCACCTCGACATCCGCACCGAGCGCGCTAGCTGCGGTCAGGGCCTTGTTGGTCGCATCCTTGAGCGACGCATTGTCGTGTTCGGCAATCAGAAGCGTCGTCATCAGAGCACCCCGGCTTCGTTCTTGAGTTTCGACACCAGCTCGGCGACGTCCTTGACCTTGACGCCTGCCTTGCGGCCCGCCGGCTCCGTCGTCTTGAGAACCTCGAGACGCGCAGCGACGTCGACGCCGTAGTCGGCGACGGTCTTCTCCGCGATCGGCTTTTTCTTGGCCTTCATGATGTTGGGCAGCGAGGCGTAGCGCGGCTCGTTGAGGCGGAGATCGGTGGTGACGATCGCCGGCCCCTTCAGCTTCACGGTCTGGAGGCCGCCGTCGACTTCGCGCGTGACCTTGAAGTCGGACCCTTCGACCTCGAGCTTCGAAGCGAACGTCGCCTGCGACCAGCCGAGCAGCGCGGCCAGCATCTGGCCGGTCTGGTTCGAGTCGTCGTCGATCGCCTGCTTGCCGAGGATGATCAGGCCCGGCTGCTCTTCGTCGGCAACCTTCTTCAGGATCTTGGCGACGGCGAGCGGCTCGACGGCGCCTTCGGCCTTCACCAGGATGCCGCGGTCGGCGCCCATGGCGAGGCCGGTGCGGATCGTCTCCGATGCCTGCGCAGGTCCAATGGAGACCACCACAACCTCGGTGGCCTTGCCGCCTTCCTTCAGGCGCAGCGCTTCCTCGACTGCGATTTCGTCGAACGGGTTCATGGACATCTTGACGTTGGCGAGTTCAACGCCCGATCCATCGCCCTTGACGCGGACCTTGACGTTGTAATCGACCACCCGCTTTACCGGCACTAAGACCTTCATCGATCCTCTTTCACTCAATCTGGGAGGGGGGTTATCAACTGGCGCGGAACCTAAAGGCCTGATCTGCCCCGGTCAACGCGCGAACGGGTCTAATTTTGGCCTTCTGAAATGCGGGGGCGCGATGGGTCAGCGGTTCTGGCCGGGAACCCAAAGCACGTCGCCGGCGCCATTGTCGTTAGCCGTCCGGCTCGCCACGAACAGGAAGTCGGACAGGCGATTCATATATTGGATGCCAGCCGCGCTGACCGGTTCGCCCGGCCGGGCCGCCAGTTCCACGATCACGCGTTCCGCCCTGCGGCATATCGTGCGCGCCACATGCAGATGGGCTGCGACCGGCGTGCCGCCGGGAAGCACGAAGGAGGTCAGCGGCGCGAGCTTTTCGTTCAGCGTGTCGATGTCGCGCTCGAGCCGCTCGACCTGGCTCGTCACCACCCGCAGCCGCTCAGCCTTGCCCTCCCGTTCGGGCACGGCGAGATCGGCGCCGAGATCGAACAGATCATTCTGGATGCGGCCGAGCATCGCATCGAGTTCGGGCGTGTCCCGGGTATGGAGCCTGACCACGCCGATCGCGGCATTGGTCTCGTCGACGGTGCCGTAGGCCTCGATGCGCAGATCGTATTTCGGACGCCGCTCGCCGGTTCCGAGCGCCGTCGTGCCGTCGTCACCGGTCTTGGTGTAGATACGGTTCAACGTGACCATTTAGCGCCCCATCGCCCAGACCGCGAGCATCGCGATGATGATCGCCACGAACTGAAGCAGCACGCGCCAGCGCATCAGCTTCTGCGAGGTATTGGGCGAGCCGCCGCGCATCATGTTGACGAGCCCGAGCAGCAGCACCAACGCGACGGCGCCGGCGGCCGCCGGCAGGATGAAAGTACTCAGGAGAGATGCCATCTGAGGGTAGATAACACCGTGCGCGGCGGTTCGCTATGGCGTTCCCGATCTGGCTTTTATGCCAATAATATCAGAAGCTAGCCGGATGAATGTCGATCTGCGATCATTGCCGGCGTTCTTCGCCTCTCCCCGCTTGCGGGGAGAGGACGACGTGCGGAACGCACGGCGGGTGAGGGGGACTCTCCGCGAGTATAGTGACAGTGGGATTCGCGGAGACTCCCCCTCACCCGGAATCCGCGCTGCGCGCGCATTCCGGCCTCTCCCCGCAAGCGGGGAGAGGCGAAGCTGGGGCAAGCCGTGAAAGCGATCCGCTACATCTACGTCGTCGTGATGGATGCGTTCTACACCTTCCTCGCCGATGACGGCTGGGCGATCGCAAGCCACATCGCGCTGTCGACGCTGATGGCGCTGTTCCCGTTCCTGATCGTGCTGACCTCGCTCGCCGGCGTCTTCGGCTCCAAAGAACTCGCCGACCAGGCGGCCAGCCTGATGCTCCAGGTCTGGCCCAAGCAGGTCGCCGATTCGATCTCGGGCGAGGTGCATGACGTGCTGACCACGACCCGCACCGGCATTCTCACCATTGGCGCGGCGCTGTCGGTCTATTTCGCCTCCAACGGCGTCGAGGCGCTGCGGGTCGCGCTCAACCGCGCCTATGCGGTGGTGGAGATGCGGCGCTGGTACTGGCTGCGGCTGGAATCGATTGCCTACACGCTGATTGCCGCCTTCACTGCCCTCGCGATGGCGTTCCTGATCGTGCTCGGTCCGCTGATCATCGAGGCGGCGCGGCGCCACATTCCGCTGTTCGTCGAATCGAACGAAAGCATCCTCACCTGGCTGCGCTACGGAATCACCATCGGCGCGCTCGTGGTTGCGCTGTTCATCCTGCACGCCTGGCTGCCGGCGGGACGGCGCAGCTTCCTCCAGATCATGCCAGGCATCATATTCACGGTGGCGGCGTCGCTGGTCTCCGGCGTCGTCTTCGGACAGTATCTGGCGCGCTTCGCCAACAACTACGTGACCATGTATGCGGGGCTCGCCTCGGTGATCATTGCGCTGGTGTTCCTGTATTTCATTGCCGCGATCTTCGTTTACGGCGGTGAGCTCAACGCCGCGATCATCAAGTCGCGGCTTCCTCATGGCGTGTCGCTTCAAGCAGCGCAGTCGCTAAAGCCCGCGGAGACACAGGCTTGACCAGGAACGCGTCGGCGCCGGCCGCGCGCGATGCTGCCTCGTCCTCGCCGCGGCCGGACACGCCGATGATCGGGATCCGAGCCAGCGGCGTCGACAGCGCGCGGATCCGCCTGATGGCCTCGATACCGTCGATGCCCGGCAGCACCATGTCCATCAGCACCGCGTCGAACGCGCCCTGCTCCAGCCGGCCGACCGCGTCCTCGCCGCGCCCGATGAACTCGGCTTGATGGCCGAGCTCGGTCAGGATCGTGTTGAGCACGACGCGGCCGAACGGATTGTCCTCGACGCTGAGCACGCGAAGGCCCGCGACCGCCTCGGGCCCGCTACCCTTCGCCTCGCTGCTCTTGTCCGATCCCGAGGCGTCCAGCGACACCGTCAACGTGAAGGTGGCGCCACCACCGCGGCGCGGAGCGACGGTGATGTCGCCGCCCATCGCACGCGCCAATTGCTTGACCGAAGAGAGCCCCAAGCCGGCGCCGCCGAAGCGCGAGGCGATGGTGACATTGGCCTGGGTGAACGGGCGGAACAGCCGCTTGATCTCCGCCATGGTGAGGCCGATGCCGCTGTCGGACACCGCAAAGGAGACACCGACCCTGCCCTTGCGCTTTGCTTCGGCTTCGGCTTTGGCTTTGGCTTTGGCGGGACGCCACGGCTCGACTGCGAGCGCCACGCCGCCCTGGTCTGTGAACTTCACGGCATTGTCGATGAGGTTCTCGAGCGCCGCGCGCAGGCGGACGGGATCACCGACCACGAGTCCAGGCAGCTTGTCGGAGAGCTCGACCTCGGCCTGGAGACCTTTGGCCGCGGCACGGCCGGCCAGTGAATCGCCGGCGCTGCGGGCGAGCGTCCGTAGATCGAACAGGTCCTGGCGCAGCGTGCTACCGCCCCTCCCCGTTCCCTTGCCGGTTCTGGCGGCATCCACGAACAGCGTAGCAAGGCTCGCCAGATGCTCGGCACCGGCCTTGATGGTATCCGCCCACCGCCGTTCCCGTTCGCCGAGATCGGAAGTCGCGAGCAGATCGCTGATCGCCAGAATGCCGGTCAGGGGGGTGCGGACCTCATGGGCAAAGGCGGCCAGCGCCGCCTGGACCACGTCGGGCGCGACCACCTTGGTGCTGCGCTTGCGCACCTTTCCGGCCGTCCCGGACCGCTTCCGAGGCAGCCGCCTGGACGTCCGCGTGGTGCGCACTGGACGCGTTTTCGCCGCCATGAATCCCCTTCGAAGTACTCTCTTCGAACCCCGCGCAGACCGAGCATGGCACGGAGGAACCCTCGGAGTCACGGCGACGTTTTGCTAACCCCCAGAGAAACTTAACCTAATCCCACCAGCTGGCGGACGCGGGCCGGCGTGATGCCAGCCGCGCGCAAGCCGCGCAGACCGGTCGACCGGCTCGATTTCGACAGCTTCCGGCCCGCCTCATCGCGAATCAGTGGGTGATGGCGGTAGGCAGGCTCGGGCAGGCCAAGCAGGGCCTGGAGTAGGCGGTGCACCGAGGTGGCGTAAAACAGGTCCTGGCCCCGCACGATCTCGCTGACGCCCTGGAGCGCGTCGTCGACGACCACCGACAGATGATAGCTGGTCGGCGTCTCCTTGCGGGCCAGGATCACGTCGCCCCACGCCTCCGGCCGCACCGGCATGATGCCGCGCTCGCCGTCCGGTCCCTCGCCGTGCTCATTCCAGCTCAGGCGGGCGGCACGGCGGCAGGCGGCCTGCATGTCGAGCCGCAGCGCATAAGGCGCGCCTGATGCGATCAAATGCGACCGTTCGTCAGCCGACAATGATCTGGCGTCGCCGGGATAAAGCGGCGCACCGTCGGGATCGCGCGGCCACGGCCCGTCCACCTCGCGCGCAGCGATGAGCCTTGCGATCTCGGCCCGGCTTTCGAAAGCCGGATAGACGAGACCGAGCGCGGAGAGCCTTTCCAGCGCGGCGCGATAGTCGGCAAGATGCTCGGACTGCCGTCGCACCGGCGTTTCCCAGGCAATTCCGAGCCAGGCGAGATCCTCGTAGATCGCCGTCTCGTATTCCGGCCGGCAGCGCGTCGCGTCGATATCCTCGATCCGCAGCAACAGCCGCCCGCCGGTCTCCCGCGCGCGATCGAAGTTGAGCAGCGCGGAATAGGCGTGGCCGAGATGCAGGTGGCCGTTGGGGCTGGGGGCAAATCGGAAAACGGGTGGCATCAGTCGACATATCTCGTCATGGCCGGGCTTGTCCCGGCCATCCACGTTCTTCGATGCCGCCTGCCGATCATGTCAAGGTGCCGGACAAACACCACAACCACCGCTCATGCTAGACAATACGTCACGGTTAGAAAGACGTGGATGGCCGGGACAAGCCCGGCCATGACGTCGGAGAGCTTGTCGGACCATCATGACCATCCACCTCGAAACCCAGTCCGATCTCGAAGAGGCCGTTCACGCGCTGATCAAGCGCGATCCGCGCCTCAAGCCCGTGCTCGAGATCGCGGGCATGCCGGCGCTGCGGCGGCGCGAGCCGGGCTTTACCGGCCTTGCGCACATCGTCTGCGGACAGCAGCTCTCAACCGCGAGCGCCGCGGCGATATGGGGGCGGCTGTCGGCCGCGTTCGATCCGTTCGACCATGACGCTGTGCGCCGCGCCCGCACCGACCGGCTGGGGCGGCTCGGCCTCTCCGCCGCGAAGATCAAGACGCTGAAGCATCTGGCGCGCGAGATCGCCGCCGAGCGGCTGAACCTCGACGTGCTCGCGGAGGAAGATGCCGATGCCGCCCATCACACGCTGATCGCGCTGCCCGGTATCGGCCCCTGGACCGCCGACGTCTATCTCCTGTTTTGCCTCGGCCATGGCGATGCCTGGCCGGCCGGCGACCTCGCCGTGCAGGAGGGCATCCGTATCGGGCTCGGTCTGAAGGCGCGGCCGACCGAGAAGCAGATGGCGCCGCTCGCCGAACCCTGGCGTCCGCTGCGCGGCGCGGCCGCGCATCTGTGGTGGGGCTACTATCGTGCAGTGAAGAAGCGCGAGGGCGTGCTCGCGGGATCGGGCTAACCGCGCAGCCTCGCGCGGTCGGCCCGGGCGCATTCGGCGACGAAGTCGACCACGGCGCGCACCGCCGGAAGCTCGACGAGGTCGGGATGGGCCAGCAGCCATAGATCCGCGACGCTGGCGAGCTTCTGCGGGGCGACGCGCACGAGATCGGAATAGGCTTCGGCGACGAAGCACGAGAGCGCGGAAATTCCGATCCCGGCGCGGACCGCCGCCAGCATGTCCCCCTGGGATGAGCAGCGCATCACCACCCTCGCCTGCCGCGTGACGACGTCGCTCCAGCGCGCAAGCTGCGCATTGGATGCCTGGTCGGCGAAGCCGATGACGCTGTGCTCCTTCCAATCGCCGCGCCGTTCAGGCAAGGGCCGCCCGGCGGCATAATCGCGCGAGGCATAGAATCCCGTGCCGAGACGGCCGATCTTGCGACCGACCAGGTTTTCCTCGCCGCTGTCGAAGGGCCGCAGCACCACATCCGCCTCACGCCGGCGGACGCTCGCCGGAAACGGATGGGTGATGATCTCCAGCTGGATATGATCGTGCGCACGCAGGAAGGCCGGCAAGCGCGGCATCAGCCAATGCGAGGCCAGCGTCGCGCCGATCGACAGCTTGACGATGCCGCGCGCCTTGTGTCCTCCCGCCGCGACCGCGGTCTCGGCCCGTAGCGCTGCGGCCGCCATTGCCTCGGCGTGCTCGCGCAGCGTCCGTCCATCCGCGGTCAGCGCCAGGCCGTCGGCGGCGCGCGCCACCAGTCGGGTGCCGAGCTGAGCTTCCAGCGCCGCGATCTTGCGGCTGACGGTGGGATGGCTGGTGTGCAGCCGGCGGGCGGCGGCGGTGAAGCTGCCTGTATCGGCCACTGCGACGAAGGTCTTGCAAAAGTCCCAGTCCATCGGGCGCCCTGTTCATATCTGAATGATGATCCGTTCATTATTGAACGGCCGGAGCGCGCCGTCCAACCTTATAGTGGGATCAAATCCGCGAACGCGGGCGGCAATCCGCCCGCGCGACAATCAACAGGGAAACGCCTCGCATCCGCCCGCCGGCGGGCTCGCGTTTCAGGAGGACATGATGGCGCTGCCCACTCTCTTGAAGGATTCACTCGAGCTGCCCGTGGTCGGCTCGCCCCTCTTCATCGTGTCCGGACCGGAACTGGTGATCGCCCAGTGCAAGGCGGGCGTTGTCGGCTCGTTTCCCGCGCTCAATGCCCGTCCTGTCGAGAAGCTGGACGAGTGGCTGAGCCGCATCGAGGACGAGCTCGGCGAATACAGATCGCGCAATCCCGGCAAGAAGGTTGCGCCCTACGCCGTCAACCAGATCTGCCATGCCTCCAACGACCGGCTGATGAAGGACATGGAGATCTGCGTAAAGCACAAGGCGCCCATCATCATCACCTCGTTGCGGCCGCCGGCGGAGATCGTCGAGGCCGCGCACTCCTATGGCGGTCTGGTGTTCCACGACGTCATCAACGTCAAGCACGCGCGCAAGGCCGCCGAGCAGGGCGTCGACGGGCTGATCCTGGTCTGCGCCGGTGCGGGCGGACACGCCGGCACGCTGTCGCCCTTCGCGCTGGTGCGCGAGGTCAAGCAATGGTTCGGCGGCGCGATCCTTCTCTCGGGCGCGATCAGCGACGGATTCGGCATCGCCTCCGCGCTGACGCTGGGCGCCGACCTCGCCTATATGGGCACCCGCTTCATCGCGACGCAGGAAGCCAACGCGGACGAGGCCTACAAGTCCGCGCTGACGCAGCATGCCGCGCACGACATCGTCTACACCAACCTGTTCACCGGCGTGCACGGCAACTATCTCGGCCCTTCCATCGCCGCCGCCGGACTGGACCCGGACAATCTCCCCGCCGCCGACAAGTCGAAGATGAATTTCGGCTCCGGCGGCAACATGAAATCGAAGGCATGGCGCGACATCTGGGGATCGGGCCAGGGCATCGGCCAGATCACCGACGTCCCCCCGGTCGCCGAGCTCGTCGACCGCATGAAGGGTGAATTCGATCAGGCGAGGCACGAATTTCTGATGCGCGCGAGCGCGTGACGTTTCGGACTTGCAATAAAACACGGGAGGACATCATGAAGCTGGCAGCCGCATTGATTGGTCTGTCCCTGCTGGCCCTCGCCAGCGGGAGCGCCCATGCCGAGGGAACCGACGAGATCCGGATCGGGCAGACCCTGCCCTATAGCGGTCCGGCATCCGGCTTCGGGGCGATCGGACGGACCCAGGAGGCGTTCTTCGAGAAGATCAATGCCGAGGGCGGCATCAACGGCCGCAAGGTCAAGTTCATCACGCTGGACGACGCCTACTCGCCGCCGAAGACGGTGGAGCAGACCCGCAAGCTGGTCGAGCAGGACGAGGTGCTGATGATGTTCGGCTCGCTCGGCACCGCCACCAACAGCGCCGTGCAGCGCTACCTCAACGGCAAGAAGGTGCCGCAGCTGTTCGTGCTCTCCGGCGCGACGAAATGGGCCGAACCGCAGAAATATCCGTGGACCATGCCCGGCATGGCCGCTTACGAGTCCGAGGGCGTGGTCTATGCCAAGCACGTGCTGCGCACCAAGCCGGGCGCCAAGATCGCCATCCTGTCCCAGAACGACGATTTCGGCCGCGACTATGTCGCCGGCTTCAAGCGCGCGCTCGGCGACAAGGCCGCCAGCATGATCATCGCCGAGCAGACCTACGAGACCAGCGCACCGACGATCAGCTCGCAGCTCTCGACCCTGAAGGCATCGGGCGCCGACGTGCTGTTCGGCGTCGTGCTCGGCAAGTTCACTTCGCAGATGATCAAGGGCGTCGCCGAGATCGGTTGGAAGCCCGAGCTGTTCTTCGTGCCGACGTCGGCCTCGTCGATCTCATTCCTGGAGCCGGCGGGGCTCGACAACGCCGTCGGCCTGATCTCGTCGAGCAACCAGAAGGACACGATGGACCCGCAATGGGCCAACGATCCCGGCGTGAAGGAGTACTTCGCCTTCATGAAGCAATACATGCCGAACGCCGACCTCTCCAACTCCAATTACGGGGCCGGCTACCACTACGCAACGCTGCTCATGACCGTGCTGAAGGCCTGCAAGGGTGATTTCAGCCGCGAAAACATCATGCGCCAGGCGGCCTCGTTGAAGGACGTGAAGCTGCCGCTGCTGCTGCCGGGCATCACCGTTTCGACCGGGCCAGACGACTATCTGCCGTTCCAGCAGCTTCAGCTCCGGCGCTTCAACGGCAAGAGCTGGGTGGGCTTCGGCGACGTGCTCGACGATCGCTGACTCCAGTGCAACAGGGACGGACCATGATCATCAGCGGCGAACGCCGGATCGGCTATGACGAGATCCAGGCGCGCATCAAACGCGCCGCGAGCGGCCTGCACACGCTCGGCGTTGCCGAAGGCGCGCCGGTCGCGATGATGCTGCGCAACGACTTCGCCCTGTTCGAGGTGGTTGCGGCCTCGGCCGCGTTGGGCAGCCCGGTGGTGCCGATCAACTGGCACCTCAAGGCCGAGGAGGTCCGTTACATCCTGACCGACAGCGGCGCCAGGATCCTGGTCTGCCACGCCGATCTGCTGCCGCAGATTCGCGGCGGCATTCCGGACGATGTCCGCCTGCTCGTCGTCGCAACCCCGCCCGAGCTCGCGGCGACCTTCGCAATTCCCCCCGATCTGACGGACGTCCCGACGGGATCGATGGATTGGGACCGCTGGCGCGACGGCCATCCGGAATCGCAGGAGCCGCCGCGCCGGGCCGCGGCAATGATCTACACCTCGGGGACGACGGGTATGCCGAAGGGCGTGCGGCGCATGCCGATGCGGCCCGAGCAGGCCGCCGCTTCCGAAAGGGTCGGCGGGATCACCTACGGCATCAAGCCGCGCGAGGGCCAGGTCGTGCTGATCAACGGGCCGATGTATCACTCGGCGCCGCATTCCTATGGCATGATGGCCTTTCGCAACGGCTGCACCATCGTGCTCCAGCCGCGATTCGACGCCGAGGAACTGCTGGCTCTGATCGAACGCCACCGTGTGACGCACATCCACATGGTGCCGACCATGTTCGTCCGCCTGTTGCGCCTGCCCGAGGCCGTCAGGCAGCGTTACGACCTGTCGTCGCTGCGCTTCGTCGTGCACGGCGCGGCGCCCTGCCCGCCCGAGGTGAAGCGGGCCATGATCGAGTGGTGGGGACCGGTCATCAACGAATATTTCGGCTCGACCGAGACCGGCATCCCGGTCTGGCACTCGGCCGAAGAGGCGCTGAGGAAGCCCGGCACGGTCGGCCGCGCCATCGAAGGCGGCATCGTCAGGATCTTCCGCGAGGACGGCAGCCTCTGCGGCGCCAATGAGATCGGCGAGATCTACATGCGCCAGAGCGCGGTGCCCGATTTCGACTATCACGGCAAGGCGCAGGCGCGCGCCGAGGCCGGGCGCGACGGTCTCGTCAGCGTCGGCGATGTCGGCTATCTCGACGAGGACGGCTATCTGTTCCTGTGCGACCGCAAGCGCGACATGGTGATCTCGGGCGGCGTCAACATCTATCCTGCCGAGATCGAGAACGTGCTGATCACCATGCCCGGCGTCCGCGATTGCGCCGTGTTCGGCATCCCGGACGCGGAATATGGCGAGCGACTGTGCGCCTGCATCGAGCCCGACTTGCCCGAAAAGCTCTCCGCCACCGCGGTGCAGGCTTTTCTGCGCGAACGATTGGCCAATTTCAAGGTACCGAAGGAGATCCAGTTCCTGGAAGCGCTGCCCCGCGAGGCGACCGGAAAGATCTTCAAGCGCAAGCTGCGCGATCCCTATTGGGCGGACCGCACCTAGCGGGACGCTGACAAACAACGTTTAAAACTATGTTGCGGTTGCAAACGACGCCATAACCGATGAGATGCCGGCACGGACACGAGCCGGGATCGACATCATGACAGCCACCGATTTCATCGTTGCGCGCGACGATTTCGAAAATTGCAGGACGGTCGCGGCCGCGCTTCCGGATGCGCTGCCGCAGGACGCCCTGCTGGTGAAGGTCGACCGCTTTGCGCTGACCGCCAACAACATCACCTATGCCGTGCTCGGCGACGAGCTGAAATACTGGCAGCTGTTTCCGGCGCCGACTGGCTTCGGCAACATTCCGGTATGGGGCTTTGGCGAGGTCATCGCCTCAACACATCCGAACGTACCCTTCGGCGATCGCCTGTTCGGCTATTTTCCGATGGCGACGCATCTCGTCATCGAGGCGACCGACGTCAGCAAGCGCGGCTTGCGCGACGGTGCCGCCCACCGGCAGGGCGTAGCGCCGGTCTACAACGCCTATGCGCGCGTCGGCGGCGATCCCGCCTACGCCGGGCGGCAGGGCGATTACCAGGCGCTGCTGCGGCCGCTGTTCATGCTGTCGTTCCTGGTCGACGACTTTTTCACCGAGAACGACGACTTCAGTGCGCGAACCGTGCTGCTGTCGAGCGCCTCGAGCAAGACCGCGTTCGGGCTCGCGCATCTGCTGCACACGCGCGGGCGCAAAGTGGTCGGGCTGACATCGGCTGGAAACACGGGCTTCGTGACGTCGCTCGGCTGTTATGACGAGGTCATCACCTATGACCGCGTGACGTCGTTGCCAACGGAGGCCCCGGTGGCCTTCGTCGACATGGCCGGCAACAGCGCACTGCGGGCCGCGCTGCACCGGCATTTCGGCGCGCAGATGAAATGCTCGGTGCGCGTCGGTTTGACGCATCGTGCCGCCGAGGCCGACGAAGGCGAGCTGCCCGGTGCAAAACCGCGCTGGTTCTTCGCGCCCGACCAGATCCGCAAGCGTGCCAAGGAATGGGGCCCGGGTGGTATCGAGCAGCCTTTTGGCGCGGCATGGTCCGGCTTCGCGCCGCTGTTGGAGAGATGCCTGACCGTCGTCGAGAGCCGCGGATCCGAGGCGGTGCGGCAGGTCTATCTCGACACTCTGAAGGGCCGCATTCCGCCGGAGCAGGGCCACATGCTCTCACTGCTCGGGTAAGGCGCTTTCGACGACCTGAGAACCGGTATAGCGTTTGCCCCTCCGAGGAAACGCCGCGAAGGCGGCCATGAGGTCGCGCATGCTGGACCGGACGCAGGATATTTCCATCGCCGCGCAAGGCTGGCTCGACGAATTCGAGCGCATCCTGGGCAGACCTGATCCCGCGACGCTGGACCCGCTCTTCCTCGCCGACGGCTTCTGGCGCGACGTGCTGGCGCTGAGCTGGAACCTGCAGACAATCGCGGGCCGCGATGCGATCACGCAGGAGCTGACGGCGCGCGCACCCAAGGCGGCGCCGACTGGTTTGAATATCGCTCCGAACCGGGCGCCGCCGCGCTGGGTGACGCGGGCCGGCACCAACACCATCGAAGCGATCTTCCACTTCGAGACCGCGATCGGTCGCGGCAGCGGCATCGTGAGGCTCGTCCCTGACACGGCCGACGGCGACCGCCTGAAGGCGTGGACGTTGTTGACCGCGCTCGACGAGCTCAAAGGCTTCGAGGAACAGCTCGGCATCTCGCGCCCGCGCGGCCAGGCCTATTCGCGCGACTTTCGCGGGCCGAACTGGCTCGACCTGCGCAATGCCTCGCGCGACTATGCCGACCGCGATCCAGCCGTGCTGGTGGTCGGCGGCGGCCAGGCCGGGCTCGCGATCGCGGCGCGGCTGAAACAGTTACAGGTCGACACGCTGATCGTCGATCGCGAGGCACGAATCGGCGACAATTGGCGCAAGCGTTACCACGCGCTGACGCTGCACAATCAGGTGCAGGTCAATCATCTGCCCTACATGCCGTTCCCGCCGAGCTGGCCGACCTATATTCCAAAGGACAAGCTCGCCAACTGGTTCGAAGCCTATGTCGATGCCATGGAGTTGAACTTCTGGACCGGCACCGAGTTCGAGGGCGGCGCCTATGATGAGGCGAAGGGCTACTGGACCGTGACGCTGCGCCGCTCCGACGGCAGCAAGCGCACCATGCATCCTCGTCACGTGGTGATGGCGACCGGCGTCAGCGGCATCGCCAATGTGCCTGACATTCCGACCCTCGACAATTTCAAGGGCACGCTGGTGCATTCCAGCCGCTACGAGGACGGCGAGAACTGGACAGGCAAGCGCGCCATCGTCATCGGCACCGGCAACAGCGGCCACGACGTCGCCCAGGATCTTCATTCCAGCGGCGCCGAGGTGATGCTGGTGCAGCGGTCGCCGACGCTGGTCACCAATATCGAACCGTCTGCGCAACTCGCCTATGCGACCTATAACGAAGGGACGCTCGAGGACAACGACCTGATCGCGGCCTCGATGCCGACGCCTCTTGCGAAGAAGACGCATGTGATGCTGACCGAGCAATCGAAGCAGCTCGACAAGGAGCTGCTCGACGGCCTCGCGCGCGTCGGCTTCAAGCTCGACTTCGGCGAAGCCGGCACCGGCTGGCAGTTCAAATACCTCACCCGCGGCGGCGGCTATTATTTCAATGTCGGCTGCTCCAACCTGATCGTCGAGGGCAAGATCGGGCTCAGGCAGTTTTCCGACATAGAAAGCTTCGTTGCCGAGGGCGCGCGGATCAAGGACGGCTCGATCATTGCCGCCGACCTGATCGTGCTCTCGACCGGCTACAAGCCGCAGGAATATCTGGTGCACCAGCTGTTCGGCGATGCCGTCGCCGACCGGGTCGGTCCGATCTGGGGCTTTGGCGAGGGCTTCGAGCTCCGCAACATGTATGCGCGCACGAAGCAGCCCGGCCTCTGGTTCATCGCCGGCAGCCTGGCGCAATGCCGGATCAACTCGAAATATCTCGCGCTCCAGATCAAGGGGGTCGAGGAAGGGATTTTGGGGCGGACGTAGACACGATCGTCATTCCGGGGCGCGCGTCAGCGCGAACCCGGAATCCATGGAAACTCCGGGACCCGCGGCCGAATGGATTCCGGGCTCGCGACTTCGTCGCGCCCCGGAACGACAAGAGGAGAGACCACCCATGCCAGCCATTCTCGGCAGCGGCGAGCATCGCTACCGCGTCGTCGAAAACTTCGCGAAACTTCCCGACGGCTGGCAGCTCACCGACGTCGCCTCGGTCGCGGTCGACAGCAAGGATCGCGTCTACGTCTTCAACCGCGGCGCCCATCCGATGGTGGTGCTGGACCGCGACGGCAATTTCCTGCGCAGCTGGGGCGAGGGACTGTTCTCCCGTGCGCATGGTCTGCACATTGATGCCGACGACAACCTCTATTGCACCGATGACGGCGATCACACGGTGCGCAAATGCACCACCGACGGCAAGGTGCTGCTGACGATCGGCATCCCCGCAAAGCCGGCACCGTTCATGAGCGGAGAGCCGTTCCACCGCTGCACCCACACCGCACTGTCGCCGAAGGGCGAGATCTACGTCTCCGACGGCTACGGCAATGCGCGCGTGCACAAATTCACCCCCGACGGCAAGCTGATCAAAAGCTGGGGCGAGCCGGGCACCGATCCCGGCCAGTTCAACATCGTGCACAATATCGCCACCGATGCCGACGGCTGGGTCTATGTCGCCGACCGCGAGAACCACCGCGTGCAGGTGTTCAATGGCGAGGGCAAGTATGAGGCGCAGTGGAACAACCTGCACCGCCCTTGTGCGCTGTGCTGCTGCGGCGGGCCCAAGAACCCGACCTTCGTCATCGGCGAGCTCGGCCCCGGCCTGGCCATCAACCGCAAGGTGCCCAATCTCGGCCCGCGGCTGTCGATCGTGGACGCCAGGGGTAAGCGCATCGCGCGGCTCGGCGGCGAGGAGGGCCCGGGTGTTGCCAGCGGCAAATTCCTCGCCCCACATGGTATCGCGCTGGACTCGAAGGGCGACATCTATGTCGGCGAGGTCGGCGTCACCAACTGGGAGACCAGCTCTCCAGACGAGGAGATGCCGGCCGAGGTGCGCACGACGCGGTGCCTGCAGAAGCTGGAGCGGGTACGGGAGTAGCTGCCGCGGGAGGCGGTCACGACGCGGGGCTGGCGGTTCCGAGCGTCCCCCGGATCGCGGCATTTTGAGCGCTTTTGCCACCCCGCCGCCGCATTGCTTGCGCCTGAATAAGTCGCTCAACGGGCTTCACAATCCCGTCACGCTGCATGTAGTATGTCAACACATGCTGCTTCGCAGCGTATATTGGAGGCCGGGAGCGTTACTTGAACGCACATGTCTCGCAAGGCAGTTGGCCGGTGTTGGTGCTGAATGCGGACTTCCGGCCGCTGAGTTACTACCCACTGTCGTTGTGGTCGTGGCAGGACGCGATCAAGGCGGTGTTCCTCGACCGCGTCAATATCGTCGCTCACTACGATCAGGCGGTCCACAGTCCCACGCTGCAGATGCAGCTGCCGAGCGTCGTCTCGCTCAAATCCTTCGTCAAGCCGACCACCCACCCCGCCTTCACCCGGTTCAACGTCTTCCTGCGCGATCGTTTCGCCTGCCAATATTGCGGCTCGCCCGAAGACCTCACCTTCGATCACATCATCCCGCGCAGCAAAGGCGGCCAGACCACCTGGGAGAACGTGGTCGCGGCGTGCTCGCCGTGTAACCTTCGCAAGGGCAATCTCACCCCGGCGCAGGCCAAGATGTTTCCGCGCCAGAGCGCGTTCGCCCCCACCGTGCACCAGCTGCACCGCAACGGCCGTCTCTTCCCGCCGAACTACCTGCACGACAGCTGGCTCGACTATCTGTACTGGGATACGGAGCTGGATCCGTAGGGGCGAGCCGCGGGGACAAGTCGTAAGAGCCGATGGCGACGCGCACTTTGGTCGCGACGTTTGGGACGGTTTGGCTTGCGCGGACGCACGCTCGAATCTAGTTGCCTTATTCCAATCGATGTATACAACATCGTTCGGGTGTTCGCTGTATGCAACAGCGACAGGTCAAGCGATGGTCGGGCCGCCACGCGGAAAGCGCGCCCCCGTGAGCCATCAACCACCAGCCGAAGACCTGCCTCGAGCTCAACTCATTGCCGAACAGGCGTTCGCCACGTTGCAGCGCTTCTTGCACGTCGAGGCCGTCAGCGGCGTCATGCTCCTGATCGCGGCGGCCGCCGCGCTGGTGTGGGCCAATTCCCCCTTCGCACATGGATATCATGCTCTCTGGGATCAGTCGCTCTCGATAGGGCTGGGGAACTTCGTCTTCTCCCGGTCGCTGCATCACTGGATCAACGATGCACTGATGGCGATCTTCTTCCTTGTCGTAGGCATGGAGATCAAGCGTGAAATTCACGAAGGTACGCTGAGCAAGATTGATCAGGCGATCTTGCCGGTCGTCGCAGCTTTCGGCGGAGTCATTGTCCCCGCAATCATTTTCATCAGCTTCAATATGGATCCGGTGCGCAGACTCGGCTGGGCTGTACCGACCGCGACAGACATCGCCTTTGCCGTGGGCGTGCTCGCGCTGCTTGGGCGATCAATCCCCGTCAATGTACGAGTTTTCCTGCTGGCTCTGGCCATCATCGACGACGTCATCGCGGTGCTGATCATTGCCTTCTTCTACTCCGAGGGTCTCCAATACGCCGGGTTCATCGTTGTGTTGCTGGGCATCCTGATGGTTCTGGGGCTGCAGCGGATCGGGGTTGGTTCCGCCCCCGCCTATCTCTTGCCGGGCGCGATCGTCTGGAGCGGGCTTCTCATAGCGGGCGCCCATCCGACTCTCGCAGGCGTGATACTCGGCCTGATGACGCCCGTACGGTCCCTCCCGATGCGGGAGCATCCGCTGAAAGTGGTGTCTCGCGTGGCTGAGGAACTGCGTAGCAGCGATGCCGTCAGAACCAAGGATGCACATCGACTGGAGTCGCCTCTGCGACAGCTTCGAATCGCTCATCGTGAGATTTTGCCGCCCGTCGTGCGCGTTCAAACGGCGCTGCATCCTTGGGTGGCCTACGGCGTCATGCCTCTGTTCGCTTTGGCGAATGCCGGCATCACGCTCACCGACGCCAAGCTTCCCGCCGGAGCCTGGTTCGCAACGCTGGGCGTGGTACTGGCCTTGTGCATTGGCAAACCGCTCGGCGTGATCGGTGCGAGCTGGATTGCAGTACGCCTGGGCTGGTGTCGGCTGGCACCCGGCGTTTCTTGGGCTGGCGTCTGTCTGGTCGGCCTGCTGGCCGGCATCGGGTTCACCATGTCCATCTTCATCGCCACGCTCGCCTTTGCCGATGCAGATCTCCTAAACGCGACCAAATTCGGTGTTCTCATCGGCTCGGTCATTTCCGCCGTTCTCGGTCTCGCTTGGGGGCTTGAATATGCTCGGCGCTTGCGCAGAAAGAACGATCGCGGTCGCCTCACATAGTTTGATATCTCGTCGCTCGAAAGACCAGACATGCAGATCCGCTTAATCTGCCGATTGCTCCATACACAATGCCCGCTCAAGGCAGCACAGAGAGGCCGAGCCGCCTGCGATCTGAGGCTCGACGCGACCATTTGTAGAGTTCCATGACGGCCAGCGCGCCGAGCCCCCCAACAGCCAACTGGAGTGCGTCCGCCCACGTCATCGCCTGGAGCGAGAGCATCTCTCGCAAGGGCGGGATCGCCAGCACTACCAGCTGCAGAACTTGTGTTCCAATCACGGCGGCAACGAGAAACGGATTGGCAGCAATCGGAATTCGAAAAACCGAACGCACCTCCGAGCGACAATTGAAAGCGTGCGCGTTCTCACACCAGACCAAGAGCCACAGGATGGCACCTTGAGCCGCCACATGCGATACGCCATTGCGCAGCATCAGCGCGTATGCCGCGAAAGCAGTGAGCCCGATGGCGGCCCCGCTGAGCACAACTTGTTCTATCATCCGGGCGTCGAAAATCGCTGCGTTCGCGTCGCGTGGCCTGCGCTGCAGGACGTCTGGCTCCGCCTTCTCGAAAGCAAGCGCAACATCCTGCAATCCGTTCGTGATCAAGTTGAGCCAAAGGAGCTGTACTGCGGTGAGCGGGGGCGGCAAACCAAAACTTGTCGAGAGCAGCATCAGCAGAATCTCAGCGGCGCCGGTCGAAATGAGGAGCGTAATGACCTTGCGAACGTTGTCGTAGGCGATCCGTCCCTCCTCGACGCCTGCAACAATGGAGGCGAAATTGTCGTCTGTGAGAATGAGATCGGCTGCATCTCGCGCCACGTCTGTACCGCCCTTTCCCATCGCGATGCCGATATCTGCCGCGTGAAGGGCTGGCGCATCGTTGATGCCGTCGCCGGTAACGGCTACGACATGGTTCTGCCGGCGCAAGCTTTCGATGATCGTCAGCTTTTGAAGCGGCTCCGTTCTTGCGAATACACGCGCGGCCGCAATCGTATCATCGAGTGCCTTATCCCGAAGCCGAGCAAGATCGGCCCCGGTCACGACCTCTTCCGGCTCATGCGCCAAGCCGAGTTGCCGCGCGATGGCGAGCGCCGTTAAGGGGTGATCACCTGTAACCATGACAATTCGGATGCCGGCGCGCTGCGCGGCGCCGATGGCCTCTCTGGCCTCCGGGCGCAGCGGGTCGATGAGGCCCGCGAAACCGAGCAGCCGCAATCCGGTCAGGCCGTGTTCCGCTCGCAGTGCAACGCGCCCTGCTGCGACAGCTATCACGCGATACCCATCGGCTGACATGCGTTCTGCCGCGGCCAATGCCTCGGTGTCGGCGTTCCCACAGAAGGAGGCGACGGTCTCGGGCGCTCCCTTTACATAGGCGACCAGTGCGTTCCCATCCTCATGGAAGGAGGCGGCAAACCGCTTCTCCGGTTCGTAAGGAAGCCGATCGACGGACGCTGAGGGTCCGACGGCGGCCGAGCCAGAACTCGTCATTGCAGCAAAGAATGCAAGATCGACGGCATCACCGATGAGCACTTCGCCGCTTCCTGCCGGCATTTCGCTGGCATATGCGCCCGCGCTCAGCATCGCTCGAGCGGATTCATCGGACGTTGAGACCTCGCCCCGCTCCGCGGTCCAGACCCGCTCAATGGTGAGCCGATTGAGCGTCAGCGTGCCGGTCTTGTCCGTGGCAATGAGAGTGCAGGCGCCCAAACCCTCTACTGCGGGCAAATGGCGGACGACCACGTTGCGCAGTCCCATGCGATGCATGGCGATCGATAGAGCAACGGTCATTGCAACCGGAAGGCCCTCGGGAATGGCCGAGACGATCAATGCAATCGACAGCAACAAGATATCGGTGGCAGGTACGCCGCGCAGTGCCTCCATCGTGGCAATGAGGGCCACCACCGCGACCATCACAAATCCAAGCTGGCGAGTGAACTGCGCCATCCTCCGGATGAGCGGGGGCTGCGGTTCGGGCCTGTCGAGCGACGCCGCCAACTGGCCAACGACCGTGCCGCTCCCGGTGCCTACAACGACTCCGAGCCCACGTCCGGTCTGCACCGTGGTGCCGGCATGCAGCATCGTCACGCGATCTGACAGGCCTGCATCGGCGGCAACGTGGGCCATCGGCCGCTTGACCACGGCAAGCGATTCCCCGGTAAGCAGGCTTTCATCGACGCTCAGATTCTGACCTTCGATGAGGCGAAGGTCGGCCGCGATCCTTTCGCCACTCTCGACTTGCGTGATGTCGCCGGGGACCAGAGCTTCGCTGGGCAATCGCTGTAACGTCCCGCCTCGCCAGACGCTGACGCTCGCCTTGATGAGAGCCTTGAGCGCGCGCGCTCGCGTCTCGGCCCTCCATTCCTGGAATGTGCCGATCCCGGCGTTGAGCACCAGCACCGCAGCGATGAATGCGGCGTCCGTGACATGGCCGATGCTCAGCGCTACCGCACCCGCAGCGAACAGAAGGTAGATGAACGGGCTTCGGAACTGCGCGACGAAAACCGCCAGCAGCGTATTGTATGCCGGTTCCGGCAGACGATTTGGCCCATGGTGACGGAGCCGCTCGGCGGCTTCAGCTTCGCTAAGCCCCTCCCGCTCAACGCTTAGTTCTCTCAGAACCTCGTCCGCCGGCAGATGATGAAAGGAGCCCACTTCTGGCCTCGTTCAGGCACGAATCGCGTTCGGAGCTACGCCTGCTACGGCATTTGGACGATGCCGCTTGGTTCGGGAAGAATGTGATTGTGTCGAGGAAGTCGGGATCGTTCTACCGAATCGCTAGTGGTAAAGAAACACCACGCATTGCGGACTTTCCATCAAGAAGCCGGTGGTCGAACCGAACAGAGCCTCCCGAAACCCACGATGCCCATAGGCGCCCATGACCAGCGATTCTATTCTCCTGTCCGCGATTTCAATATTGATGACCTCTGCAGGATGCGTCCGGGAGCTGATCGGATTCGCGTCTGCCTCGTATCCATGACTTCGAAGGTACCCCGCCGCTGCAGCCGCCCGACGGGCAGCCAGCTCCTGACTTGCGTCGATCGAAGTTACGCAGATGCGCTTCCCGTACCCGATTCCAAGAAGTACAAACATCTGGACTGCCCGCATGGCGGGGAAGCTGCCGTCGTAAGCGATCAGAATATCGCTGCCCCCTGGCAGCTCGTCCGGACAGACAATTACCGGTCGCGGAGTTATCAGCAACAATCTGGCAATCACTTCAGATAGCCGCATGTTGGCGGTGCCGCAGAACGCCGTGTCATGGCCGGTGATCACCAAGTCTCTCGTCTCGGTCGCGAGGAGGAGCGTAGCCGCCGGATCGCCTTCGAACGAGAGCCATTCAAAAGGCAGCTGGTGACCTCGGCACTCCAGCTCGAACGCGTCATGCAACCGCTGGCGGGCGTCAACGGCCTGCCTGGTGAACCGCTCCTCCAGTCGGGCCTTATAGGCCGAGGTGCCGATGCCTCCGAGCATTGGCGCTTCGATCGAAGTCAGGTCGACGCCGGCAAGTCCAGCCAGTTCGGCGCCCGTTTGCTTCGCCAAGCGGAAGCCATAGCGACGCGCGGCTTCGGAGGATGGGGTTTCACCCAACAGGACCAAGGCTCGTTTGAGCATTGAAGCTTGCGACATGAATATAGTGTGTCGGCTCTATGATCTGATGCGTTGACCGAGATCAAAGAGAGAGCTTCTTGTTTCCCCGCTGCAGGGCGAGCGTCACGCCGCCGAGCGTGAGCGCCATCGCCATCCATTCACGCAGGCCCAGCGGCTCGCCCAGGATGATGGCGGCGGAGACCACGCCGATCACGGGAACGATCAGCATGCCGGTCGAGGCCGTGGTCGGTGGCAGGCGGCGCAGCGTCTCGAACCAGGTGACGTAGCAGATGCCCATCGGCACCAGCGTCATATAGACGAAGCAGCCGAGCCCCAGCGGGGTCATCGCGGTGACATCAGGACGCTCGAACAGGACGCCGAGGATCAGCATCGCGGCGCAGCCGAGACCGACCTGCCAGGCGACGACGACCAGCGGCGGCATCGGCAGCGGCTTGCGGTTGAGCACGTTGCCGAGCGCGAACAGGATGGCGCAGAGCAGCGCCAGCACGATGCCCAGCAGCTTGTCGGCGCCGAACGCAAAGCCGTTGCCGCTCAGAAGCAGCGTGACACCGGCAACGCCAAGGACCAGCCCGAAAATATCCCTTGCGGCCGGCCGCGTATGCAGCACCGGCCAGGCAAACAGCATCGCCCAGATCGGCATCGTATAGGCGAGCAGAGCGCCCTCGCTCACGGTGACATATTTCATGGCGACCGTGCCGAGACCCATCCAGGCAAAGACGTTGGTGAAGGTCGCAAACAGCAGCCGCGGGATCGCCTCGCGCGGCACGGCGAACGATTCCTTCCGGCTCAGCGCCAGGGTGCCGAGAATGAGCGAGGCGCAGATCCCGGCAAGGCCACGTGCGAACAGCGGCGGCCATTGCTGGAGCAATAGCTTCATGAGCGGCCAGTTCAACGCCCAGCCGAACGCCGTCGCGCAGAGGCAGAGAGAGCCGATCGTCCTGTCGCGCCGCGCCGAATCCATGGCTAGCGCTTAGCAGGCGGACGCCGGCCACTCCACCTCGGCTGGTGCATGCGGCCCATCGCGCAGGACGGAACCGGACCGCCTGGCGCTCGTTCAAATGGGAGCACACGCGTCGATGCGTGCCGCAGCGCAACCAGGGAGGCCATCATGCCTGCAGCCGAAAGAGATCATGTCTACAAGATCCTGGACCTGGTCGGATCGTCCGAGACCTCGATCGAGGACGCGATCAAGAACGCGATCAGCCGCGCGTCGAAGACCATTCGCGAGATGAAATGGTTCGAGGTGGTGCAGACCCGCGGCCACATCGAGAATGGCGCGGTTCGGCACTATCAGGTGACCTTGCGTGTCGGATTCACGCTGGAAGAGTGATTTTATCTTCGCCGTTGCGGCCGACACTTCACCCTGCTGACCCAGATCTACGAAATTTCCGGCCCGGACAAAGCGCGCGCCGTCTCGGAGATCGGACTTGATCACGTCGGTATCCTGGTCGGCGACGGCGACTTTCCGCGCTCATAGCTCCGGGCGATCTCGACGCTCCCCTCGCCATAAACCGGCACGCTCCGCATGATCAGACGATCGGGCAGCGCGGCCTTGATCATGACGACCTCTACGGGCCCGAGCAATTCGGGGGCCACTCCGAGATGAACGATCGCGGGCCTCAACATCCTTGCCCATTCGATGATCAACGCCGCTCGCGCCGTGAGACAAGGACAGACAAGGAAGGCACGCGCGCCAAGGATCTGGCGCGCGTGCGCTATTCCATGAAGCTGCACGAGCCGCCGGGGGCAATTGGCCGGCCTACCCTTCCGTCCCTCCTGCCGCGTTGACAGCTTCTCTTCGGCCCTGCACGCAGCTTTCCGAAGTCTGAGAGGACGTCTGCATATTTGCTGCGCTGCGACACGCGACCGCTCTATGCGGCTGCTGCAAATCGAAAGCTCGTCAACATCCAGGATGCGACATCGCGAGGCTTGTCGGATGCCGACAATGCGTCCAGACTGTGATCAAAGTCGCTGGAATGCGGCATACCTCCAGCGGTTAACAACGACAAGCGCGCCGAAACGCGTTCGAATAATCAGGCCGCCAGGGAGGACGTCCATGACTGCAAAGTCCGAAAAAACCAGAACAACTCGTCGCAAATTCCTGCTGGCCGCCGGCGCGACCGGCGCTGCTGCCATCGCCATGCCGCAAGTCAGCCGGGCGCAGACAGTGACCATGAAGATGCAGGGCTCGTGGGGCAAGGCCGATGTCTTCAACGAGATGGCCGAAGATTACGTGAAGCGCGTCAACGATATGGCCGGAGGCCGGCTTCGCATCGACTATCTGGTCGGCGGCTCGGTCGTGCATCCGTTCCAGGTCTTCGACGGCGTTCATGGCGGCCAGATCGACGCGGCACACACGGTGACGGTCTACTGGTACGGCAAGCACAAGGCCGCCTCGCTGTTCGGCACGGGCCCGGTGTTCGGCTTCAACGCCAACGAAGGTCTCGGCTGGATCCACAACGGCGGCGGCAAGGAGCTGTTCGAGGAGCTCCAGACCAAGATCATGAACGTCAACATCAAGAGCTTCTTCGCCATGCCGATGCCGACCCAGCCGCTCGGCTGGTTCAAGAAGCCGATCACCAGCGACGCCGATCTCAAGGGCTTGAAGTATCGCACGGTGGGTCTGGCCGCCGATCTCTTCCAGGCGATGGGTGCATCCGTCGCGCAGCTCCCCGGTGGCGAGATCGTGCCCGCGATGGAGCGCGGCGTGATCGACGGATTCGAGTTCAACAATCCGACCTCGGACCGGCGCTTCGGCGCGCAGGATGTCGCCAAGAACTACATGATGGGCAGTCATCATCAGGCGACGGAATATTTCGAGATCATGTTCAACCGGACCAAATTCAACGCGCTGCCGAAGGAACAGCAGGCGATTCTGCAATACGCCGCCGAAGCCGTGTCCTCCGCCAACGAATGGAAGGCCATGGATTATTATTCGAAGGACCTGCAGGAGCTGATCAACAAGGACAAGGTCAACGTCCAGCGGACGCCGAAGTCGGTGTTCGACGCGCAGATCAAGGCGTGGGACGGTCTGATCGCCCAGCTCGGCTCGGACCCGTTCATGAAGAAGGTGATGGACTCGCAGAAGGAATGGGTCCGCCGCGTGGTTTACTACAACATGAACAACGCGACGGACTACCGCGGCGCCTTCGAACATCACTTCCCGGGCGTGCTCAAGGTCTGACGGCTGCCGCAGCGCATCGCGTGGGGCCGTATCGTGAGGGGGCGGCGCAGTTGAAGCGCCGCCCACGAATTGGGAGGGGGACATCCGGATGGTCTGCTCGCAGCGAGTTCAGCTCGCATGACGAAATTCCTGTTCTTCATCGATGAGCTCAGCACGTGGGTGGGCAAGGCATTCGCCTGGCTGATCCTCGTCCTTACGCTGGGCGTCAGCTACGAGGTGTTCGTGCGCTACGTGCTGCGTGCGCCGACCACATGGGCTTTCGACATCAGCTACATCACCTATGGCGCGATGTTCCTGATGGCCGGCGCGTATACGCTCTCGCGAAACGGCCATGTTCGCGCCGACGTGGTCTACCGCCTGTGGTCGCCGCGCACCCAGGCGACGATGGACCTCGTGCTGTATATCCTGTTCTTCCTGCCGGCGATCGCCGCGCTGATGTATTCGGGCTGGAACTACGCCCAGATGTCGGTTCGCTTCCGCGAAGTCAGCATCTTCAGTCCGGCCGGCGTGCCGGTGTTTCCGCTGAAGGCGCTGATCCCTCTCACCGGTTTCCTTCTGTTTCTGCAAGGGTTCGCTGAAATCATCCGCTGCGTGCTGTGCATCCGCACCGGTCGATGGCCGCAACGCCTGCACGACGTGGAGGAAACCGAAAGCCTCGTCATCCGCGAACGTCAGCAGCACGCGGCTGAGCCGCAGAGCGAGAAGGGACCAGGCGCATGACCGATCCTCAACTCGGCATGCTGATGCTGGGCCTCTTCATCTTCATCATCATGCTCGGCTTCCCGATCGCGTTCACGCTGATGGCGATGGGCGTATCGTTCGGCTACTATGCCTACTACACTCCCGGTCAGGACTTCTTCCAGAACCGCATCTTCACGCTTCTGGTGCAGAAGACGTTCGAGGTCACATCCAGCGATGTGCTGGTTGCGGTTCCGCTGTTCCTGTTCATGGGCTATCTGATCGAGCGCGCAAACATTCTCGACCGCCTTTTCTACTCGCTGCAATTGTCGATGAAGAACGTCCCGGGCGCGCTTGCGGTGGCCACGCTGATCACCTGCGCGATGTTCGCGACCGCGACCGGCATCGTCGGCGCGGTTGTCACGCTGATGGGCCTGCTGGCCTTGCCGGCGATGCTGCGCGCCGGCTACGACGTCAAGCTGTCGGCAGGCGTCGTCTGCGCCGGCGGCTGCCTCGGCATCCTGATCCCGCCGAGCATTCTGCTAATCGTCTATGCGGCAACCGCCGGCGTCTCGGCGGTCAAGCTTTACGCGGCCGCGTTCTTTCCGGGATTCATGCTGGCCGGCTTCTACGTCCTCTACGCGATGACACGCGCGATCATCAATCCCGCGCTCGCGCCGAAGCTGCCGCGCGAACAGACCGACGTGCCGCTCAGCACGGTCATCTGGGCGCTCGCCACATCGTTCCTGCCGCTGGCGTTGCTGATCGTTTCGGTGCTCGGGGCGATCCTGTTCGGCCTGGCGACGCCATCCGAGGCGGCCGCGGTGGGCGCCCTCATGAGCATCGTTCTGGCCGCCGCCTACCGTTCGCTCAACTTCACGATGATGCGCGAATCTGTGTATCTGACCGTGCGTGCCACCGCGATGGTCTGTTACCTGTTCATCGGGTCGTGGACGTTCTCGGCGGTGTTTGCCGTCCTTGGCGGACAGACCGTGGTCGAGCAGTTCTTCGCCGCGATGAACCTGTCGCCGATCGGGTTCCTGCTGTTGACCCAGGTGATCATCTTCCTGCTCGGCTGGCCGCTGGAATGGACCGAGATCATCATCATCTTCGTGCCGATCTTCCTGCCGCTGCTGCCGCAATACGGCATCGATCCGATCTTCTTCGGCATCCTGGTGGCACTGAACACGCAGACGGCGTTCAACACGCCGCCGGTCGCGATGGCGGCCTTCTATCTGAAGGGCGTGGCGCCGCCTCAGGTGAAGCTGACTGACATCTTCTCCGGCGCGCTTCCCTTTGTCGGTCTGGTCTTCCTTACCATGGCACTGGTCTACATCTTCCCGGAGATCGCATTGTGGTTGCCCACCTATCTCTATGGATCGCGATGAACGCGCCTGGCAAACCGACGAAAGGACGCGCATGAGTCTCAACGCGCTCGGCCTCATGGAAGCTGCGGCTGGCATCCGCGACGGCCGGCTCAGTTCGGCTGAGCTCGTCGGAGACTGCCTCAAGCGCATCGACGAGGTCGATCGCGATATCCATGCATGGGCGTTTCTCGATCGCGACCACGCGATGCGGCAGGCCGAGGCTGCTGACGATCGTCGTAAGCAGGGCAAGGCTGTAGGCCCGCTGCATGGCGTGCCCGTGGGCATCAAGGATATATTCGACACCGGCGACATGCCGACGGAATTCGGATCAGAGCTGTGGGCCGGACGCACGCCGCGGCGCGATGCGGCGGCCGTGGCGCGTCTGCGCGCCGCTGGCGCCGTGATCCTCGGCAAGACGGTGACCACCGAGTACGCGTACTACAATCCGGGCAAGACCCGAAATCCGCACAATCCAGAGCACACGCCCGGCGGATCGTCCTCGGGCTCCGCCGCGGCCGTCGCGGCGCTGATGGTGCCAGGTGCTGTCGGATCGCAGACCAACGGCTCGGTGATCCGTCCTGCCGCCTTCTGCGGCGTGGTCGGTTTCAAGCCCTCGCACGGCCTCATTCCGCGCAGCGGCGCGCTCGAATTGTCGCGCACACTCGATCATGTCGGCGTGTTCGGGCGCAGCGTGGAGGACGCGGCCCTGCTGGCCGAGGTCATGGTCGACTTCGACCGGGAGGATTTGGACACGCGGCCCGTTGCCCGCCCGCCATTCTCTGCGGTAGCGGCGAGCGAGCCGCCATTGCCGCCGCGATTTGCCTTCGTGCGCTCTCCGGTCTGGGATCAGGCCGAGCCAGTGGCACGTGAGGCCTTTGCCGAGCTCGTCGAGGCTTTGGGCGAGGCGTGCAGCGAAGTCGAGCTTGGGCCGAGCTTCGATAGAGCCGTCGATATGCACCGCATCATCATGGAAGTTGACATGGCGCACAATCTGCGGCGCGACTACCAGCGAGGCGGCGACAAGCTGAGCACGCGTCTACGCCAGGCGATCGAGCGCGGCCGCGCGCATCTTGCGGTGGACTACTGCAGCGCTCTGGCCGGGATTGCGCCGCTCAACCAGGCTCTGGACCATATTTTCGACGAGTACGACGCCGTCCTGACGCCCGCGGCGCCGGGTGCGGCGCCCGGCATTGAAACGACCGGCAACCCGGTTTTCTGCACGCTCTGGACCTATCTCGGCGTACCCGCCATCAGCCTGCCATTGATGCGTTCCGAAGCCGGCCTTCCGTTGGGCGTCCAGCTCGTCGGCCGCCCCGGCAACGATGCCCGCCTCTTGCGCACGGCGAGCTGGCTCGTGAGGAATATCGGGCGCGCTCGTGGCAGCGCTCGGCGCAACGTCCCGAGCGCCGGGACGAACTCGGCTCCCGGCGCGGAGAAAAGGAAAGTGCGATGACCAATCTGATCACCGGACTCATCGGCCTTTCGCTTATGATGACCTTTCTTGGAATCCTGGTGGTTTGGATCAAGGCCATCCCGCTCATCGTCATTGTGGTTGGCGTGGTGATCCTGGCGGTGATCGATTTCGTCCAGTCACTGCGGACGGCGAACGGCACGCCTCGCTGACCGCCAGAAATCGTCCTCGCACGGCATGTCGCGCTGCACCATCATCACACCAGGTGACACGCCACAAAATGCCCCGCCGCCCCCTCCTTCAGCACCGGCGCGCTCTCCGCGCAGCGCGGTTGGGCGATCGGGCAGCGGGTGTGGAAGTGGCAGCCCGATGGCGGCTTCATCGGGCTCGGCACGTCGCCCTTGAGGCGGATGCGCTCGCGCTTCAGCTTGGGATCGGGCACCGGCACCGCCGACAACAGCGCCCTGGTGTAGGGATGCTGCGGATTGCGGTAGAGATCGCTCGCTTTCGCCAGTTCCACGATGCGTCCGAGATACATCACCGCGACGCGATCGGAGATGTGCTCGACCACCGAGAGATCGTGCGCGACGAAGAGATAGGTCAGGTTCAACTCGGCCTGGAGGTCTTCCAGGAGGTTGATCACCTGGGCCTGGATCGACACGTCGAGCGCAGAGACCGGCTCGTCGCAGACGATCAGCTTCGGCTCGACCGCGAGCGCGCGCGCGATCACGATGCGCTGGCGCTGGCCGCCGGAGAACTCGTGCGGATAGCGCCGCATGTGCTCGGCCTTGAGCCCGACCTTGACCAGCAGGCTCGCGACGCGCTCCTCGCGCTCCTTGGTGGAGGTCGCGAGATTATGGATGGTGAAGGCCTCGCCAAGGATGGCGCCGACCGTCATGCGCGGATTGAGCGAAGCGAACGGGTCCTGGAACACCAGCTGCATGTTCCGCCGCATCGCGCGCAGATCGTTGCCGCCGAGCTGGCGTACATCCTGGCCGTCGAAAGTGACCTCGCCGTCGGTCGGTTCGATCAGGCGCAGCACGCAGCGCCCCGTCGTCGACTTGCCGCAACCGGATTCGCCGACGAGACCGAGCGTCTCGCCGCGGTTGACCGAGAACGACACGCCGTCGACGGCATAGACGCTGCCGACCTGGCGCGACAGCAGGCCGCCGAGCACGGGGAAGTGCTTCTTCAGGCCGCTGACGCGCAGCAACGGTTCGCTCATGCCGCGCCTCCCAGGCTGGTATCTCCCAAGTGACAGGCCATGCGATGGCCGGGCGCGACCTCGCGCAGCAGCGGCTCCTTCTCGGTGCAGACGTTCATCGCGAACTTGCAGCGCGGGGCAAAGCGGCAGCCGACCGGCGGATTGATCAGGATCGGTACCGAACCGCCGATCGCCTCCAGCCGCGTCTTGTGCTCGCTGTCGAGGTCGATGCGCGGGATCGAGCGGATCAACCCTTGCGTATAGGGATGGCGGGGATCGCCGAAGAGCTCGTCGACGGCCGCCTCCTCCACCACCTTGCCGGCATACATCACGACGACGCGCTGCGCCGTCTCGGCGACGACGCCCATGGCATGGGTGATCAACATCACCGCCATGCCGAAGCGTTCCTTCATGTCCTGCAAGAGGTCGAGGATCTGCGCCTGGATGGTGACGTCGAGCGCGGTGGTCGGCTCGTCGGCGATGATCAGCTTGGGCTTGCAGGCGAGCGCCATCGCGATCATCACGCGCTGGCGCATGCCGCCGGAGAATTGGTGCGGGTAGTTGTGCACGCGGCCTTCGGCATTGGGGATCTGCACCAGCTTCAGCATCTCGATGGTGCGTTCCAAAGCCTGCTTTCTCGTCACCGCCTCGTGGCGGCGCAGGCTCTCGGCGATCTGCTCGCCGATGGTGAGCACCGGGTTGAGCGAGGTCATCGGCTCCTGGAAGATGAAGCCGATCTCCTTGGCGCGGATCTCGTCGAGCTGATTGCTGGTCAGCGGCACCAGATCGCGCCCCTCGAAAATGATCTGGCCCGCCGCGATCCGGCCCGGCGGCATCGCGATCAGCTTCAGGATCGACATCGCGGTGACGGTCTTGCCGCAGCCGGACTCGCCGACGACGCAGAGCGTCTCCCCCCTGTTGATGGAGATGTCGACGCCGTCGACGGCCTGGAGGATGCCATCGTCGGTGGAAAAGTGGGTTTTCAGGCCCTTGATCTCGAGCAGCGGCGCCATCAGATCACCCGTCGCGCATCGAGCGCGTCACGCAGGCCGTCGCCGATGAAGTTGATGGCGACCACCGCGATGAAGATCGCGCCGCCCGGAAACAGCGCCCAGTGCGGGCCGATATCGAGGAAATCCTTGGCATCGTACAGCAGTCGGCCCCAGGTCGGGGTATCAGGCGGAAAGCCGAGGCCGAGGAAGGACAGCGTCGATTCCGCGATGATGGCGGCCGCAACGTCGATGGTGCCAGCGATGATCACCGGACCGAGCGCATTTGGCAGGATATGCTTGACCACCTGCCGCAGCGGACTTGCACCGAGCGCGCGTGCAGCCTCCACGAATTCCTTTTCGCGGATCGACAGGAACTGCGCGCGCACCAGGCGCGCGACCGGCATCCAGCGGAGTCCCCCGATCACCAGCACGATCAGGATGAAGATGCCGCCCTCGGGTCCGAACACCTGCTTCAGCCCGTCGCGGAAGAGATAGATCAGCAGCAAGAGCAGCGGCAGCTGCGGCAACGACAGGAACAGATCCGTGAGCCACATCAGGCCATGGCCGAGCGCGCCGCGCGACATGCCGGCCAGCGCGCCGATCAGTACGCCGATAAAGACCGAGACCAGCATCGCGGCGAGGCCGACGGCGAGCGAGATGCGCCCGCCATAGATCATGCGGGCGAGGATGTCCTGCCCAAGATCGTCGGTGCCGAACGGATGGGCCAGCGACGGCCCCTGCATACCCGCCACAATGTCGATCTCGTCGATCTTGACCCGCCAGACGAACGGACCGAACACCACCGCCAGGACAAGAACCAGGAGCAGGAACGCGCTGACGACGGCAAGCTTGTGGCGACTGTAGCGCCGCCACGTCTCGCGCCAGGGCGAGTAGACCCGCCGTTCAGCGGAGGGAGATGCGAGGGTCAAGCCAGCCATAAAGGACGTCCGCGATGAGATTGAACAGCACGACCAGGCACGCGAAGACGAAGGTGACGGCCATCACCACCGGCGTGTCGTTGGAAAGAATGGAGGAGATCAGCAGCGAGCCGATGCCCGGGATTCGGAAGATCTGCTCGGTGACGATGGCGCCGCCGAACACCGCGGGCATCTGCAACGCGATCAGCGTCACGACCGGGATCATGGCGTTGCGCATCACGTGCTTGACGATGACCGTGGCCTGGCCAAGTCCCTTGGCACGGGCCGTGGTCACGTAGTCGAGCCGGATCACGTCGAGCATCGCCGAACGGACGAAGCGCGTCATCGACGCCGCCTGGAACAGGCCGAGCACCGCCACCGGCATGATCGCCTGCCTGATCATCTCCAGCACCCAGCGGATGCCGGTTGCCTTGATGTCGGTGGTATAGACGAAAGGCAGCCAGTCCAGCGTGACCGAAAAGATCAGGATGAACAGAATGCCGGTGAAGAAGGTCGGCAGCGAGAAGCCGACGAAGGCGAGCGTATTCGCGATCTGGTCGAACAGCGAATACGGCCTGGTCGCGGCATAGACCCCGACGGGGATCGCGATCAGGAGCGCCAGGATCTGCGCCGAGCCGATCACATAGAGCGTGGCCGGCAGGCGCTGCAGGATCAACTGGTCGACGTCCATCCGACTGACGAAGGAGAAGCCCCAGTCGCCGTGCAGCATGGCGTTGAGCCAGTGCAGGTAACGGAGATAGATCGGATCGTCGAGACCGAATTTGGCCCGAAGCGCGGCCTGCACCTCGGGCGGCACGTTCGGGTTGGTCGCCAGTTCGGAGAACGGATCGCCGGGGGCAAGCGCGAGCACGACGAACAGCACGACCGAGATTCCGAGCAGGCTCGGAATCGCGATCAGGAGGCGACGCAGGACGTATTGACTCATGAGGGAAGGCCCCGTCTAGAGCTGGGGGATCATTCCTCGCGGTACCAGTCGAACAGGTTGTCGGTCTCGTTGGCCCAACCCGAGATCACCGGACGCAGGTTATTCGCGGCCGCCTCCACCTTGAGACGATGCATCACGGGGATGAACACCGTGTCCTGCCACATCAGATCGTTAGCCTTGATATAGAGCGCCGCGCGCTTTACCGGATCCATCTCCATATCGGCAGCGTTGATCACCGCGTCATAGTCCTTGTTGACCCAGCGCGGGAAGTTCGTGCCCTGCCACTTGTTCTCCTTGGTCGCGACGCTGGTGGACAGGTAGCGACGCATGTGCTGCGACGGATCCGGTTGGCTGAGCGGGATCTGGAACATCTCGATGTCGGCGTAGAACTTCGGATAGGTGTCGGGGTTGGCGACGTCGGACGAGAAAAACACCGAAGCGACCACCGACTTCAGCTCGACCTCGATGCCGGCCTTCTGGCAGGCCTGCTTGACGATGGCCTGGGTCTTCTGGCGCGGACCATTGATGGAGGTCTGGTACAGGATCTTCAGCTTCTTGCCGTCCTTCTCGCGGATGCCGTCGGCACCGGGCTTCCAGCCGGCGTCGTCGAGCATCTTGGCGGCCTTCTCGATGTTGAATTCCCAGCTCGTGTTCTTGGAGACGAACTTTTCAGGGCCGTTGAGGAAGTTCGCGGTGGTGCGGCCGGCGCGGCCGTAGATCGCCTTCTTGACGGACTCGCGATCGACCAGCAGCGACAGCGCCTTGCGCACGACGGGATCCGAGAACAGCGGATGCTTGGTCTTCATCGACGAACGTTCGCCGTCGACCTCGACGTTCGGATCGGTGAAATTGAGCGCGATGAACTCGGTATCGCCGCCGACGGCATAGACGGTCTTGCCCTTGCCGCCCTTTTCCAGGCGCAGCAGCACGTCGTCCTCGACCTGGATATTCCAGCCGAAATCATACTCTCCGGTCTGGATCACGGCGCGTGCCGCCGAGACGGCGTCACCGCCGCCCTTCATCTCGAGCGTATCGAAATAGGGCCGGTTGGCCATGTGATAGTCGGGATTGAGCACGCCGCGGATGAGATCGCCCGGCTTGAACTCGACGAACTTGTAGGGCCCGGTCCCGACAGGCGCGAGGTTGGTCGGAGCCTCCCGCGATTTGGAGCCGATGAAATCGGCAAAGAGATGCTTCGGCAGGATCTGCCCGGTCGCACCGACGAAGGCATCGGCCCAAAATGGCGTCGGCTTCGGGAAGGTAATCTTGACCGTGAGATCGTCGATCTTCTCGACAGTGAGGTCGCGATAGGTTGCGATGGTCACGGCCGCAGTGGCCGGATCCTTGATGTACTGCCACGTGAATACGACATCGTCGGCCGAGAACGGCTTGCCGTCATGCCACTTCACGCCAGGCTTCAGCTTCCACGTCACCGACTTGCCGTCGGCGGCGAGCTGGCCGTTCTGGACCGAGGGAATTTCGGTCGCCAGCACCAGCTTCATGTTGCCGTCGGGATCCCAGCAGGCAAGCGGTTCGTAGAACAGGCGCGAGCCGTCCTGGTCCTTGGTGCCGGTGGCGAAATGCGGATTGAGCAAGGTCGGGCCCTGCCACCACAACAGCTTCAGCGCACCGCCGCCGCCGCGTTTGGTCGGCTTGTAGGTGGACGCGCCCTGCGCCATGGCGACACCGCCGAGCGCGAGGATCTGGTTGGCCAGCGGTGCGGTCAGGCCAACGGCGGCCATGCGCTGGATGAAGGCGCGGCGATCCATCCGCCCGTCCTTCACCTGGCCGATCATCGAACGCAGTTCTTTATCCAGCATGGTTGTCCCCCGTCTGGTTCCGACATGGATGCAGGCGGCCGCAAGAGCGACCGCCGGGTTTGGCTGGCGGTAGATGGCACACCGAATGGGGTGCACGTCAACTGGGACCGTGTGTATGCAAACGGTCTTCTGGCTGTCCCTTGGGCAAAATCGCGTTCCGCAGCCCATCCGTTCGGCAATCCAGCATCAAAACGTGCTGGATTGCGCGCTGCACTGCGGAAAATTTGTTCGCCGCATCCGACGAAGTATCAAGGTGAAATTACCCGACGGACATGTCGAGCGGCGGCGCGACGTGATCCGGCAGCGGACAGATATAAGGTGTCTTGGCCGTCCGCTTTTGAAGGTCCGCCTTGGCGGCCTTGATCAGCTCCGGTTCCGTCAGCGCCTTGATCCCGAGACCGGCCATCGCCTTGGCCGCCTGCACCATGGCCTTGTGGGCATGTGGGCTCTTGCCCTGGGCGACCACCTGCCAGGTGTGGAAGGGCGTGCCGATCGCAACCGTGGGTGCGTGCACCTGCACGGTCGGCACCACCCAGCTCACGTCGCCGACATCGGTCGAACCGACCAGCGGGTTGCGCTTGGCATCCAGCGGCACCAGGAAGTCGGCCAACGGCCGGTCGGTCGGCTCCATGCCGATCGCGTAATAGACCGACGAGATGTCCTTGTCGCTCAGCGTCGCACGGATCTGGCTGGCAAAGCTCTTGTCCGCGTCGTCGAAATGCGGCGGTCCGAGTTCTTCCATCACCTGGTGCAGCGCCTGCTCCAGCGGCGCGTTCGGCAGGATGTTGGAGACCGCCGAGATGATCTTCATCTCGACTTTGGTCTCGGTCATCAACGCGGCGCCCTGCGCGATCTTGGAGACGCGCTCGACCAGCTCGTTCATGCCGGGAAGGTCCCGGGCGCGAATCGAATAGCGCACGCGCGCATGCGCCTGCACCACGTTCGGCGCGATGCCGCCGGTGTCGAGCAAAGCGTAGTGGACGCGGGCATCGCTCGGCATGTGCTCGCGCATGTAGTTCACGCCGACATTCATCAATTCCACCGCGTCGAGCGCCGAGCGGCCGAGATGCGGCGAGGCGGCCGCATGCGAGGTACGGCCGGTGAAGATGAAATCCGCGCGCGTGTTGGCGAGCGACGGCGTCACCGCGACTTCCCAGAAGCTGTGCGGATGCCAGGTGATGGCGATGTCGGCGTCCTCGAACGCGCCGGAGCGCACCATGAAGGCCTTTGCCGCGCCGCCTTCTTCCGCAGGGCAGCCGTAATAACGCACGCGGCCCGGCACCTTGTTCTCGGCCAGCCAGTCCTTCACCGCGGTCGCGGCGAGCAGCGCGGCGGAACCGAGCAGATTGTGACCACAACCATGGCCATGGCCGCCGGTCTCGACCGGGCGATGCTCGGCGACACCCGCCTCCTGGCTGAGGCCCGGCAGCGCGTCGTATTCACCCATGAAGGCGATGACCGGACCACCCTCGCCCCACTCGCCCATCACCGCAGTCGGGATGCCGGCGACGTTCCCGGTGATCCGGAATCCCTGATGGCGCAGCTCGGCGAGATGCTCGGCGGCGGACCGCGCCTCGGTGTAGCAGACCTCGGGCATGCCCCAGACCCTGTCGCTGAGGTCGATGAAACGTGCCTTGATCGTATCGATGCCACGCCAGATGTCGCTGCGGTTGTCCATGCTTGTCGTCCGTGATCCCAAGGTCAAACGAAGCGGCAATGGTTAGCAGCTTCGCTATGCGGCGCCTAGCATTCCGCCGGACAGCTGCCATGCGGCCCGTGCCGGATCGCACGGACGCCCAATCCACAAGGGATCTTTCGCGCCTTTCGAAGATTTCACGCGGCGTTCTCCGGAATAGTTGGCGACGAGGCTTTCAAGACGGCCTGCCCCGGCCTAAATTATGCTTGCTCGTCGTTCCGCTAGCCATACCGGAGCGATGCTCTCAGCCAGGAGAACTCCATGCCCGCTCTGACCGAATGGAGAGTGCCGCCGGCGAACCAGCCGCGGGCGAGCGACTACGGCTTCGATCTCGACCGCGCGCTCGCATCCATCGTCGGCCTGCACGCCATCGTTCCGCCGGACGCCTTCAGCGCCGAGACGCTGGGCACCGAGCGCGCCGGCAACGGCGTCGTGATCGACGACGGGCTGGTGCTCACGATAGGTTATCTCATCACTGAGGCAGAGACGGTCTGGCTGCACCGCGCCGACGGACGCGTGGTGGAGGGTCATGCGCTCGGCTTCGATTCCGAGACCGGGTTCGGGCTGGTGCAGGCGCTCGGCCAGCTCGACGTCGCGCCGCTGCCGCTCGGCTCGTCGGCGGCAACCCGGATCGGCGATCGCGTCGTGGTCGGCGGCGCCGGCGGGCGCACGCGCTCGGTCGCAAGCCAAATCGTGGCCAAGCAGGAATTCGCCGGCTACTGGGAGTATCTGCTGGATGAGGCCATCTTCACCTGTCCCGCACATCCGAACTGGGGCGGCACGGCCCTTCTCAACGAACGCGGCGAGTTGATCGGCATCGGCTCGCTCCAGCTCGAACGGGAACGTGACGGCAAGGCCGAGCACGTCAATATGATCGTGCCGATCGACCTCTTGAAGCCGATCCTCGAGGACTTGCGCAAATTCGGCCGGGTCAACAGGCCGGCGCGGCCCTGGCTCGGGCTCTTCTCGACCGAGATCGACAACCGCGTGGTGGTGATCGGGATCTCCACCAACGGCCCGGCTGCCCGCGCCGAGCTCAAGACCGGCGATGTCATCCTCGCCGTGGACGGCGAGAAGGTCACGAGCCAGAGCGCGTTCTACAGGAAGATGTGGACGCTCGGCGCTGCCGGCGTCGACGTGCCGCTCACCGTGCATCATGAAGGCGTCACCTTCGACGTCACCGTGACGTCGACCGATCGCTTCAAGCTCCTGAAGGCGCCGAAGCTGCACTGAGCCCAAGGACTGATCCCAGGAACTGATCCCAAGGCTTGAGGAAGCGGGCGATGACCGAGGCCGTGGTCGACGACATCGTTGCCGTGCTGCCACCGCTGCTCAATGCGCTGGAAGCACTCGGCTTCTTCCAGCGGCATTTGCACCCGCCGGCCTTCGCCTCGGTAATGAACGCAATCGGTACACCGGACGCGACGCTGCAGACGGCACGAGCGGCGATCGGCGACTGGCCTGAACAATTCGCCGGCTTGCGTGAACGACTCGATCGCGCCTGCGACGAGGCCCTCGCCGCCTTTGCCGGGATCCGCGAGGTCGAGCGAGGCAATGGCGATCTCGTTGCGGTCTTCCGGGCCCTGCGCCATGTCCCTCGCGCGCAGGAGGCGCTGTATCCGCTGGCGGTGCAGTTCCCGCCCGTGAGCAGCTTCTTTCTCAACGCCGCCAATCGCGAGAATCACGTCCTGCTGTCGCGACTGGAAGCCGGCGCAGGCGAGCACACCGGCATCTTCCACGATCACAATGAGCCCGGCAGCCGTGGCGGCTTCTCAGCCTATGTGCCCGAATATTACGTACCCGGCCGGCCAACGCCGCTGGTGATGGCGCTGCATGGCGGCAGCGGCAACGGGCGCGGCTTTCTGTGGAGCTGGCTGCGCGACGCGCGCAGTCTCGACGCGGTCCTGGTGGCGCCGACCGCGACCGGCTCGACCTGGGCTCTGATGGGCGACGATACCGACACGCCGAACCTCATGCGCATCCTCGAGACGGTGCGCAGCCGCTGGAGCATCGACGCCTCGCGCATGCTTCTGACCGGCATGAGCGACGGCGGCACCTTCTGCTACGTCACCGGGCTCGACGGCGCCTCGCCGTTCACTCATCTCGCGCCTGTTGCGGCGACCTTTCATCCGCTGATGGCGGAAATGGCGGACGCAACGCGCCTGCAGGGCCTGCCGGTCTTCATCACTCACGGCAAGCTCGACTGGATGTTTCCGGTGCAGACCGCACGGCAGACGCAGGCGGCGCTCTCCACCGCCGGCGCCAATGTCACCTATCGCGAGATCGACGACCTCAGCCACACCTATCCGCGCGAGATCAATGCGGAATTGCTGCAGTGGCTGAATGGAGGATGAACGACCTCTCCTTAGATGCGCCGCATGGCCGGGGAACCATCACTCCAGGCCGACGTTATCGCCCGTCACCGGAGGTTCGCCATGCAGACTTTTTTCGGAATGATCCTGGGCGCGTTGCTGCTTGCAGGCGGCGTCTACGTCTATGATTCCATGCAGACGTCGTCGGTCGCCAATGGCGAGGTCGCGACCACCAATCGCACCATCGTGAACTGGGATGTCGCCAAGGCCGATTGGGACGCACTGCGCGACCGCGCGCACAAGGACTGGGTCCGGATCTCGTCGAAGTAATATCGCCCGACATGAATGAGGCGCCGTCGCGAACTCCGCGGCGGCGCCTTTGTGTTGACCACGATCAAAGATGCTGCTCAGTTCATCTTGGCCTTGCGGGCGTCGGCGATGACCTGCTCGAACTCGGCCATGCTGAGCACGCCGGGCACACGGTACTTGCCGACGATGAATGACGGCGTACCACTGAAACCGAAAGCTTCAGCCTGCTCGTTGTTGCGCTTGAGGATGGCGTCGATGTCCTTGGCGCGGCCGGTAAGATCGCGCTTCAACCGGTCCATGTCGACGCCGGCGGCCGCGAGCAGCTCGTTGATGCGCGGCTCGGTCAGGCGCGAGCTGACGCCCATCATGGCGTCGTGGGCCTGATGGTACTTGTCCTGGAATTTTGCCGCCAGCGCAGTCCGCGCCGCCGTGACCGACACCGGCCCGAGGATCGGCCAGTCCTTCATCACCAGCCGCACCTTGCCATCGTCCTGGACGACCTGGCGCAGCTCGGGCTCGAGCTTGCGGCAATAGGGACAATTGTAATCGGACCATTCGACGATCGTGATGTTGCCGCCGGGATTGCCTGCGACGGGCGTGTCGGGATCGCGCAGCACCTTGGCTTCGGTCAGCACCTCGTCCTCACCGGTCGCCGCGCGCGCAAGGTTGATCCCGCTCGCTGCGACGGCACCCGCTCCGATCAACGTCAGCGCCGCACGCCGGGTCGCCATCAGACGGCCCTTGTTCCCAAATTCGGTCATATCTTGTCCCGTTTCGGCCCCATCACCGCAAATACGGCTCAGGACCAGGAAATGTTACAGACATATAGAGCGTCGCGGCAGCGATGTCATCGCACCAGCAGTGTGACTGCCAGCGGGACCAGGAACGAGGTCACCAAGGCGTTCAGGCTCATGGCGATGCCGGAAAAGACACCGGCAATCTCGTCGACCTGGAACGCGCGCGCGGTGCCGATGCCGTGCGCGGCAAGGCCGGCAGCAAAGCCGCGAGCCCGGTAGTCGGTGACGCCGGTGCGGTTCATCAGCGGCGTCACGATGATGGCGCCCATGATGCCGGTGAGGATGACCGCGACGGCCGCCAGCGAAGGATCGGCATGCAGGGATTCGGCGATGCCCATGGCAACGCCGGCGGTGACTGATTTCGGCGCCAGCGACAGCACCACGTCGCGCGGCAGGCCGGCAAGTTCGGCCAGCAGCACGACCGACACCACCGCGGCGACCGAGCCAGCGACCAGCGCCACCAGCATCGGAACGATCGACGAGACGACGCGCCTGCGGTTCTCGTAGAGCGGCACTGCGAGCGCGACGGTTGCCGGCCCCAGCAGGAAGTGCACGAATTGCGCGCCGGCGAAGTAGGTCGTGTAGGAGGTGCCGGTCAACAGCAGGAACGCGCCGATGATCCACATCGCGTGCAGCACGGGATTGGCGAGCGGATGACGCCGGGTCGCCAGCGAGACCGCGTCCGTGGCGGCATAGACCAGCAGCGTCACGGTCAGCCAGAGCAGCGGCGATTGCGAGAGATAGACCCACAGCGAGAACGGATTGTCCTTCATCGCGCGTCCTGTTGCTTCAGCAAGCGGCTGACGAGGCGAAAGGTCAGCACGGTCGCGAGCAGCGTGACGACCACGGACAGCGCGAGCACGAGGATGATGGCAATGCCGTGAGACGCGAGCAGATCGAGCTCCTGCACGACGCCAACGCCGGCCGGCACGAATAGCAACGAGAGATGGGCCAGCAGGCCCTTGCTCGCCGTCTCGACACCGTCGTTGCGCAGCGGCCCGCGCGCGAGCACCGCAAAGCGGTCGCGGGCGAGCAACAGGATCAGAAGCAACAGCAGACCGAGCACGGGTCCCGGCAGCGGCAGGCCGAGACCGCGCACGACGGCTTCGCCGATCAATTGGCAGAGCAGGATGAGGCCGAGACTTGCAAGCATGACCGTCGCATCAAGGGATGCGCCGGCATGCTTGTCAATCGCCGCCATGCGCGGACGTGTGCGGCACGTCCGCGGCCGCAATGCGGGGCAGCATCGCCATCAAGGTCCCGGTCATGGTCGCGATCAGCGTGGTCTTGCCGTCATGCTCGGCAAACGCCTTGGCCTCGCAGAAGGTCAGCGTGCGGCCGGGCTTGACGACTTCGGCCCGGAAGACGAAGCGCTCGCCCCGGGCCGGCGCAAGCAGCGTGGTCTTGAACTCGACGGTGAGGATGTCGGCTTCGCGCGGCATCAGGGTGAAGGCGGCGACGCCGCAGGCATTGTCCAGGCCTGCCGTGATGATACCGGCGTGCACGAAGCCGTTCTGCTGCGTAAAGGCGGATGCATACGGCATCGCCAGTTCGACCTGGCCCGGCGCCAGAGCGACGATCGATATGCCCAGCGTGCGCATCGCCGGCTGGGCGGCGAACATCGCGGTCGCGGCCGTGCGGTACTCGGGGTTTCTCGGCTCGAATGTGGCCATCGCTCATGCCTCCGCCGGCTCGGAAAGGTACTTCACGGCGATCTCCCGGATCGCATCGGCGAACGGTGCGGACTTCCGCAATTGACTGTCCATGTGCACGCCGGTGATCTCGCACGTCGCTGCGAGTTCGCCGGTCTCGGCATTCGTCATGTCATGCCGGAAGCGGATCGACTTGTCGCGAAGCTCGAGCAGATGGCTGCGGATCTCGACGATGTCGCCGGCGAGCAGCTCGCGCCGGTAGGCGATGTTCTGCTGCACGGCGGCCATGCCGCGGCCTGAGCTGCGCAGATAGCTCGGCGTCAGGCCCAGGCGGGCGAACAGATTCCAGTTGGCCTCGTCGAACTTGCCGACATACCACATGATGTTCATGTGCCCGACGTGATCGCATTGCCACGGATAGACCGTGCCGCGATAAGTCGCCTCCTGCTCCATCGCACTTCCTCCCGCAATTTCGTCCTTGATCGTTGATACGGTAGCGTATCAAGTCCGTGTCGCGTTAGCAATACGGTACCGTATCAAGAGCCGGTGGGGTTTCCTTCATGAGTGACGGCAAGGCCGATGTCTGGGTCGAGGCAGGCTTTGCCGAGCTCGCCCGCGCGGGGGTCGAGGGCGTGCGGGTCGAGGTGGTCGCCAAGAATCTCGGCGTCACCAAGGGCGGCTTCTACCGCCGCTTTGCCGACCGCGCCGCGCTGCTCGATGCCATGCTGGAAGGCTGGCGCGAGGGGCGCGTCGCCGCAATCGCGCAGCAGACAAGTCTCGACGGGCAGGAGCCCCGCGAGCGACTGAGAGCGCTGATCCAGCTCTACTCCGAGCGCCTCAATCCGGAGGGCATGGCGATCGAGCTCGCGATCCGGCAATGGGCCCGCTCGGACGAGAACGCCGCGGCGGCGGTGGCGAGCGTCGACGCGGCGCGGCTCAAGCACGTCAGCGAACTCTATCGTGCGGCCGGCCTAGCGGCCGAGGCGGCCGAGGCGCAGGCCTTCCTGTTCTACTGCTTCATCTTCGGCCAGAGCTTGTTGTTCGTCGAGAGCGGCGCGCGGAAGCGAGCGCAACTCGTGGCGAGATCGGCCGAGAAGCTGCTCGACTAGAGCCTTCCCGTTCCGATGGAATCGGAACGCGGCTCCAGCTTCTTGTTTTGACTCGTTTTCTTGACGCGAACGCTGTCCACTTCGCTCGAAAACGCTCCAGGCGAAATGGCCGGAGCGCTGCTCCGGCCATCGTCTCGATTCGAAGCTCAGGCGGCGCCCTTCAGCTTCTTGGTGCATTCGCTGTAATAGCCGCCGCCCTTCTGGATCCACTTCAAGCCGCCATTGCCGTTGGTGGCCTTGTTGGCATTGTACTGGTCGACGCAGGTGTGCAGCCGCGCCTTGCCGGGGGTCTCCTTGACATATTTCGGATCGACCGCGTTCGGATACACTGCCGGTCCGGCCGGCAGGGCCGGCGCGGCGGCGGGTGCGGCCTCCTTCGCCGCCTGCTTCGGCTCGGCAGGAGCGGCGGGCGCAGCCGGAGCAGCTGCGGTCGGTGCAGCGGCGGGCTTCGCATCGGCACCGCACTCGGCCTTGCGGAAGTCATTCCACTTCATGGTCCCGAGCGAGCCGTCCTTCTTGGCAGCCTGATATTTCGCGCTGCATTCCTGTGCGGTCAGTGCCTGCGCCGGCGCGCTCGCAAGCAATGCCGCGACACCGGACGCCGCAATCGCGCACAACAATCTCGTCTGAATGATCATCCCTGGGTCTCCTGCTTGGTCTTCCCGACGGAAGTGAAACGAACATTGCTATCCTAGCGTGTCGGCCGCTTGCGACAAGGATGCGATCGCTATCGCCGCCAAAATATAGTGATCCCGTCGCTCGACTCATTCATGTCGCGTTCAGCAATGCAGGCCGACCGTCCAGCCCTTCGCCATTCTTCCAAGCAGAGTGCAACACATGACCTTAACGTCTCGCCTCGCCGTCGTCGCCCTCGCCTCCCTGCTCGCCACCGGCGCCGCCTTCGCACAGACCGCAGCGCCGGCAGCCAAGACCGAGACAAAGACCGATACCGCTGCCACCGCCGACAAGAAGGCGCCGAAGGAGCGTTCGGCCGAGTCGCTCGAATGCTCCAAGCAGGCGGACGCCAAGGGATTGAAGGGCAAGGAGCGCAGGAAGTTTCGCCGTGAATGCAAGAAGGAGGCGAAGGCCGGCAGCGTCGCTCCCGCCGCCTCCGCCGCTCCTGCCTCAGACAAGAAGTAAGTCCGTCACGATCCTCTGCGAGCATCCGAGAGAGGCGCGCGCATTGCGGCATGACGAGCCTGCAATTGTGCGCCTCAAGCCGATTTGCGATAAGGTGGTGTGAAGCAGATCACCGCCTCCCTGACGTTCGAATGGCCGAGCCGTGCCAGCATATTGAGCACGGTGGAGACGCTCGTCATCGGCACCGCCGGCGGCCTGGTGTTTCTCGTCGCGAACCTTCCCGGCGGGCTGATCTCGGGCTCGATGATCGCGGTCGGGATCGCCGCGATCGCCGGCCGCCAGCTGACGCTGCCGCCGATCCTGACCCAGACCGTCCTGGTGCTGCTTGGCATCTCCTTGGGCTCGGTCGTCTCGCGCCATTTGCTTCAGCAGGTCAGCGCCTATCCCGTCACCATCGCCCTGCTTGCGCTCGCCACCTTCTGCTCGACGTTCGGCTCGAGCTACTACCTCCAGCGCATCCATGGCTGGGACCGCACCTCGGCCTTCCTGGCCGGCAGCCCCGGCGCGCTGTCGCAGATCACCATCCTGGCGGTCGAGCGCGGCGCCGACCTGCCGGGCATCGCGGTGGTACAGACCATGCGCGTCATCATCCTGACCGCCGCGCTGCCGATGGTGCTGGCGATTGCCGGCGTGGCGTCCTCTGCTGCGCCGTCGCTGACGACGACGATCGCCTCGCCGCTCGACCTCCTCGAGCTGGCCGCGGCCTCGCTGGCCGCAGCGCTGGTCTTGCGGCTGATCAGGTTTCCGGCGAGCTGGATGTTCGGCGCGATGATCGCCTCCAGCGCGCTGCACGGCGCCGGATGGGTCGAGGGCGGCCTGCCGGACTGGGTCCGCGGCGTGGCGCTGGTCGGTATCGGTGCACTGATCGGCAGCCGTTTCGCGCGGATGCGAATCAAGACGCTCGCCGGCCACCTCAGCGCGGCACTGGGCTCGTTTGCCGTGGCCATCGCCGTCTCCGCCATCTTCGTCGGGATCGTGGCGCTGACCACCCTGGTGAAGTTCTCCGACGTCGTCGTCGCCTTCGCGCCGGGCGCGATGGATGCGATGCTGGCGCTGGCCCTGACATTGCACATCGACCCGATCTTCGTCGGCGCCCACCACCTCTCGCGCTTCGTCTTCGTGACGATCGCGACGCCGGGCATCGTGCATCTGTTCGGACGCACGCAGGACGACGTGGACGATTAGCTGGTTCTCCTCATCCTGAGGAGCGCTCCAATGGAGCGCGTCTCGAAGGATAGAGGCCCGGGTGACAGAGTGGGGCCTGCATGGTTCGAGACGCCGCGCAAGAGGCGCGGCTCCTCACCATGAGGATCAACGCCTCGCCGTCCGCACGAATCCCCAAGCGGCGATCGCGGCCATCAGCAGCGAGATCAGCACGTTGTAGCCGGCGAGCGAGAGGCCGAGGAAGCGCCACTGCACCTCGTCGCAGCGCACCACCTTCACGGTGTCGAGCTTCGACAGCAGATCAGCGGCGCTGCCGAGATTGACGACGGGCCCGGAGCAATCGGTCGGCCCCTTCCAGAAACCCCATTCGACGCCGGCGTGATAGGTGCCGAGGCCGGCATTGGCGAGCGTCGCCAGCGCCAGGATCGCGAGCCCCGCCAGCAGCAGCGGCCGCGGCGCGCCGCTCCTCGCCGCCAGCGCCGTCAGCACGCCGAGCGGGATCACGAAGTAATAGGCGTAGCGCTGCTCCAGGCACAATGGACAGGGCAGGATCTCCAGCACGAGCTGGAAGAACCAGGCGCCGGCGATCGTGACTGCGGCGATCAGCGTGACCAGCAGCGAGGCGGTCAGCGCGGGGCCCGCACTGGCCTGCTTGAACGCTGGTATGGCAGCACTCTGGGTCGTCACGGCAGCCTCTTTCCGGTGGTCGGACCCACAAGCCCTAGCCCCGGTCCGTGCGGCTGTCGAGAACGGCCGGGATCACTTTGGCGCGGGTTGACCCCGCTTTGTCCATGGCTATAGTCCGCCGGCTTCGCGACGCCCCCTTTGGGGCCGACCGAGGGCCCCTGTGGCGGAACTGGTAGACGCGCTCGACTCAAAATCGAGTTCCGCAAGGAGTGCTGGTTCGATTCCGGCCAGGGGCACCAACTAGGCTGTTCAAGCCCGTTCCAAAGTGTTCGCAACCGTCCGCGTAGTGCTCAGAAACCCTTGAAAAATAGGGACTTCCGCGTACATTCTCGTTCGTCACCGTTTGTTCTCCTTCGATCCCAGCCGCCCGATTTGCTGGTATTTTTGCTGGTATCGTGCTGGTATCTGGAGAACAAACGTTCACGGCGACTTTCGCTTTTCCGAATGAAGGAATTGAGCAGATGGCCGGCAAGAACGACGGCGCGTGCGCCAATCCCAAGCAGATCAGGACCGACGTCGACTGCCGCGCCGCCCGACCGAAATTCGACAATGGCGCGTGGAGTCCCGCCAAGATTTCCGACGTGACCGGCGGCTGGCTCTATCTCTTCGTCACGCCGGACGTGAGCAGGCCCGGCAACGCTGCCTCTAAGCTCTGGCGGATGGACTACCGTTTCCACGGCCGCCAGAAAACCTACTCCATCGGCCCCTACGGCAACGGCAAGGATGGCACGTTCTCGCTCGCAGACGCGCGGCGCGAGCGCGACAAGGCCAAAGACCTGCTCAAGGAAGGCAAAGACCCGAGCATCGAGAAGCAGCTCGACAAGCACAGGCAGGCCGCCGCCCGGCCTTTCGGGCAATGGGCCGACGAATGGCTCGCGAAGAAGAAGGTCGAGAAAGTCAAACGCGGCAGGATCGTCGCGGCGCGCGACCCCAAGACGATCGAGGTGCTCGAGCTGCGCGTCGGCTACGTCAAGGCGCGCTTCGGCAAGCTCAGCAGGCAGGACATCAAGCGTCCGGACGTGCTCGCTTTCATGCGTTCATACGAAGCCGAGGGAAAGCTGGAAACCCGAGACCGCGTGCGCAGCATCTGTAAGCAAATCTGCGACTATGCCGACGTCGAAGGCGACGGCTACAATCCGTTCCGTAACCTGAATGGGCAGATGATTGCCAACATTTCGACGCCGCGTCCAGGCGTCACCGAACCACGTGACGTGACGCGCGTCTTCAAACTCATCGCCGCACCGTGGACGAGAGCGAGGTTTGGTGACGTTGTTGGCCTTGCGTTGCGCTTCGATGCGCTGACCATTCCCCGCCCCGGCATGGTCAATGAAATGGAGTGGGGCGAGGTCGACTGGGATGCCGAACGCTGGACTATTCCAGCAGCCAAGATGAAGACCGGCTGGGACCATGTCGTACCTTTGTCACGGCAAGCACTCGCAATCCTGCGCAGCGTCCAGGAGCTGACCGGCCATCGCCGCTACGCGTTTTCTTGCTCGAAGGACGCGCCGTTATCGAACAACACGCTCAACAAGCGCTTGCGGCTGCTTGGCATTGACACCAAGACCGAGCATTGTGCCCACGGATTCCGGACAACCTTCTCGACCCTGTCTCACCACGAAGAGATCAAGGACGCCAAGGCGTGGGATGGCGATGTCGTCGAGCTACAGCTTGCGCATCTCGATAATTCGACTGTGGAAGGTTTGTACAAAAGGCACGGACCGCTCGCGCTGATCGGCTCGCGCACGAAGCTGATGCAGCATTGGGCTGATCGGATCGACCACTGGCTCGATCCCAAGAAGGTGATGCCGATCAAGGGAGGAGCGCTTGCCTAAGTCACCTAAAGGCGACACTTCCGGGTCGCCTGCGCCGATATCGCAAGAATCGGTGGTCGCGGGGACATGCAACCATCTCAATTGCTTTTTCAGGCTGTCGCCTAACCAGGCCATTGCGTCCCGAACGCAGTGAGCATCTTCTAAATCGTTGACTTTCTTGATACGGTAGCCCCGCGGTCGCGTTCTGTTCACGTTCATTTCGCCCAATTCGTTGCGATTTCATTGCGGCATTCCTCGGCGAGAACGCCAGCTGACGGATCTCGTTCCCGACCGGGCGGTCCATTTCCGAATGGCGGGTGGCAGCACTCTGCGCTTCCGACAGAGCCGCTGATTAAGAGACAGCCCTGGATTAAGAACAATCAATGACTTACTGGTCGCACCACTGGGCTTATCCGATCGAAAAACGGGCATTCGTCGCACGATTGCACGGCCTATCATCCCCAAGGGGTTGCAACACTGTCCCTGGGGACTTGTTGCCCACTTGCGCCTACTGCTCTCGCGACTCAAGTCCGCAGAGGCGGTCGACGCAGACGGTTTGTCTTTCGCGGGGCGACCGCAATCCGGATTTGGCTCATGTCACCGAGCAGACTTGCTGAAGGCTGCCGAAGCCATACCGGATTGTCGGAGAAACAATCCCAGTTAAAACCACGCAAATCAACCCTGCAGTGGAGGAAAATTCGGGGGGCGCTTCTCGATGAAAGCGCTCATTCCCTCTTGCCATTCCGCACCTCCGATCAACATCGCCAGCGTCTCCAAGCCGATGTTCCTGGCGGATGCCAAATCGGCATCTCCGCACATGCGCACGGCCATCTTTGACTGCGAGACCGCGCGTGCGCCAAGGAGCCGGAAGCGGCAAGCCAATTTCATTGCTGCAGGAAGAAGTTCGTCCTGAGGGTGCACACTTGTCAGAAGACCGTGCATCAGCGCCTCCTGTGCAGTGATGTGACTGCCCAGCAGCACCCATTCCATGGCCTTGCCGCGTCCGACCAGACGATGAAGCTTCTGTACGCCGCCGGCGCCTGCGAGCGCACCGATCCGCACCTCCGGCACGCCAATCTTGGTATCGTTGGCCATGAGCCGGAAATCGCAGGCCAAGGACATCTCACAACCGCCCCCCAGCGCGAAACCGTTTATCGCCGCGATCACGGGCATCGGCACCGTCTCGATCCGGTCGAACAGCCTCGCGATCGGCTGCAGATACCTATCGCGCAGCGCGAAGCTGCTGCTTCCGATCCGCGCGTCTTCACTGGTGAAATAGCGCAAATGGGCGCCAGCGCAGAACGCCCGGCCTTGCCCGGTGATGATGAGCGCCCGCGCGCTGCCGGCGACGCTCGCGGTCAGCGCGGCGTCGAGCTCCTCGAGCAGTTCGAGGCTGAGCGTGTTCATTTCGCGTTCGCGCGTCATCGTCGCGAGCGCGATATCGGGCTCGGGCCAGGACAGCGTGACGGCGTTGCCCGTGATGTTGGCTTTTTCGGCTGACATCGGAACCTACCTCTCTCTATTTTACCGGTGACAAGACGATCCGTCCGCTCGAGAGCCCGGTCTCGACAGCGCGATGTGCTTCCACGGCATCATGCAGCCGGCGGACCTGCTCCACAACCGGCCTGATCCGCCGCCTTGCAACAAGCTCGAGCGCATCGGCAAGCTGGCTGCGCGAGACGCCCTTGGCACTTAGGATCGAGACGTTGCGCAGGAAGAGTTGCGCAGGATTGATCGTGATGAAATCGCCGGTCACCTGTCCGACCACTACCATACGCCCATCGTCCGCCATGCTCCGCCGCACGGTTTCGAACACTGGGCTGCCGACATTGTCGATCGCGACGTCGACGCCCCGGCCATTGGTCAGCCGGCGGACCTCGGCAGAGAACTCGCTACCCCTCTCGACCACGATCACTTCATCCGCACCGGCTTCGCGGATACGAGCGGCCTTGGCCTTGCTCGTCGTCACCGCGATCGTGAAGGCACCGGCCAGACGGCTGAGCTGCACACCGTGCAGGCCAAGTCCGCCGCCGGCACCGGTCACCAAGACGCAGTCCCCGGTCTGCACCCGGCCAACCTCCCGGACGGCATTGAGCTCAGTCCCGATCGTGCAGGCGACGATCGATGCCTCCTCTGCAGAAACACCCGGCGGAATGATCTGCACAGCATCCGCATCCACGCAGACCATTTCGGCGTAGCCGCCATTGAGCCCGGCATCACCGAGAAAGACGCGGTCGGGGCACGAAGTCTCGTGCCCCCCGCGGCAATGCCTGCAATAGCCGCAGACATGGCTATAGGTCGTGGTGGCGACGAGATCGCCGCACTGCAATCCGCCAACGCCCTGACCGAGCTTCTCGACCGTCCCGGCCACCTCGTGCCCGAGGATGACCGGCATGGCAACGCCGCGCCGATAGGTACCGTTACGTACCACGACATCATGGAAGCAGACGCCGCAGGCGGCGACTGCGATCCTGATCTCACCCGGACCGGGCTCGCGCGCGACTATTTCGGCGACGCGCAAGACGTCGGGTGGGCCGGTACGCTCGGCAATGACGGCAAGCATCGGATCAGTGCCTCAGTTCGCCGACAGCCAGCCCGAGATGATCTTCCACTTGCCGCCCTCCGCCTTCATGATCGCGCCCGAAAGCGCGCCAGCATGCTGGTCAGAAGCAAACGAGAGCGGCGCCATCAGGCCGGTATCGAAGTTCTTCATCCCCTCCAGCGCCGAGACGATCGAGGCTTCGTCCGTCTTGCCGCCGGTTCGCTTGAGAATTTCGGCGAACAGCTTGCCAGACTGGTAACCGTGCATGCTGTATGTGGTCGGTTTGCTGTTGGGCTTGTATTTCTGCTGCGCCGCCAGGAACGCCTTGACCGCAGGCTTGTCGGAATCGAGTGGCTCCATCACCGCGATCGCGATCGCGCCTTCGGCCAGTGGGCCGGCGAGCTGGAAGGTCTGGGGATCGCCGAGCGCGTTGTGACCACTGAACTGCGGCTTCCAGCCGAGGTTGTTGGCTTCGCGCATCACCAGCGCCGCATCCTTTGGAATGCCGAGGAAGACGACATGTTCGACACCCGCCCCCTTCGCCTGGGCAACGACACCGGAGAAGTTGGTGGTGCCGCGGTCGAAAGGCAGTTTCGTGAGCGGGACATTCGCGCTCTTGAACCGCTCCTCGAGACCGGCAACGGCATCTTGGCCGAAATCGTCGTTCTGGTAGATCGCGGCGACCTTGGTCTGCTTCAGCTCCTTGAGGATATAGTTGGCGAGGACCATCATCTGCACCCGCACCTCCGGCAGCGTCGTGAAGACATCACGGTTGAGCGGCGTAGTCAGCGCGTGGGCAAAGGCATACGGAAACAGCAACGGCGTCTTGCTTTCCGTGACGAATGGCAGCAGCGCCGCCGACGGCGCGGTGCCGGTCACGGCGAGCAACGCGACCACCTTGTCCTGCTCGACCAGCTTTCGCGCGGAAGCGATGGTGCGCATCGGCTCGTAGCCGTCGTCCTCGGCGATGAACAGGAGCTTGCGCCCGCTCACCCCGCCCGCGTCGTTGACTTCGCCGAACGCGACTTCGACACCGTCGCGAACGCTTTGCCCGAGCAGCGACAGGCCGCCCGAGAACGGACCGCTCATGCCGACGTTGACCAGTTCCTGCGCACTGGCAGGCAAGGCCATCATCGCGACAGCCGCCGCGCACGCCAGGCTCCTTCCCAATACTTTCCAGATCATGCTTCCTCTCCCATTCATGTTTTTGTTGATAGAACGCTCAGCGCTCGAGCTTGAGGCCAACAGCCTCGCGATCCCACAGGAATGCACGGTTCTGCTCGGCCCAAGTCTTCAGCTTGTATTTTTCGATCTTCTCACTCGCCGTCTTGGGCAAGGCGTCAATGAAATGCACGAAGCGCGGCACCATGAAATGCGCCATGTTGCGGTTGGCAAAGCGCACCAGCTCCTCCTCGCTGACCTCCGCGTTGTCGCGACGAACGACATAGATCATCACCTCGTCCTCGCTCAGTTCCGAGGTCACCGGCACGGCAGCGACCTCCAACACGGCGGGGTGCTTCGCCACGAGCATCTCCACCTCGTATGCCGAGATGTTCTCGCCACGGCGGCGGATGGCCTCCTTCTTGCGGTCGACAAAATACAGGTAACCGTCGTCGTCGAGCCGGCCACGGTCGCCGGTGTGAAGCCAGAGATTGCGCGTATCGCGCACCGTCGCCTCCGGCATCTTGTAATAGCCCGACATGACGATCCCCTGCTCGCAGGGGCGCACGCAGATCTCGCCGACCTCGCCCGTCGGCAGCGGATCGTCCTCATCGTTGACGATCAGGATCTCGGCGAGGCCGCGCGGCCGGCCAGCCGAGGCGCCTTTGGCTTCGGGATCGTCAGGGCAGAACATCGTCACGGCGAAGGTTTCGGTCATCGCATAAAGCGAGGTCACCTGAACGCCAAAGCGATCGGAAACATCCCGATAGGATTCCCGTGACAGCGGCACGATCATGGCCTGGCGCACGCGATGATCGCGATCCCGCGGCGACGGCGGAGCGCGCAGCAGAATATTGGTCATGGCACCGAGCGAATTGAACTGGGTGGCGCCTGTCGCCCTGATCTCGTCCCAGAAGGTGCTCGCCGAGAAACGCGGCGAGATCGCCAGCGTGCAATCGGCCCAGAAAGCCGCGTAGCAGGAGTACCAGAGTGCGTTGCCGTGAAAGAGCGGCAGGCAGGTAAAGATTACGTCATCGCTGCGATAGCCGTAATTCCCTGCCAGCGAGCGGCCTACGCCATGTGCTTGTGAATGCGGGCTGATCACCCCCTTCGACGGGCCAGTGGTGCCGGAGGTGTACATGATGTATTGCGGGTCGCTCGCCTGCACCAGTTCGGGATCCGGCTCGACGGGGGAAGAGTTCGCCAGCACCTTGATATCGACCAGCGGCTTGCCCAGGCTCGCGAGCTTCGCCCCGGCCCCACCATGGGTAACAAACGTCCGAATATCGTTCTCGACCGCCAGGGCTTCGGCCATGCGATCGGCCCATTCGCTCGCCACCACGACCATGGACGAATCCGATTGCGTGACGAAGTAGCGCAGGAGGTCGCCCCTCGCCGCGGTGTTGAGCGGCACCGATACCGCGCCAAGCTTGCCGAGTCCCCAAATTGTCCAGATGAACTCCGGACAGTTGGGCATCATGATCGCGACGTGATCTCCCTTGCGGACGCCAAGCTCAGCAAATCCGTTGGCGTAGCGATTGGAGATATCGTGTGTCTCGGCGTAGCTATACTTCTCATCGCCATGAATCAGCCAGGTGCGGCCGCCGATGCGTGCCGCCTTGTCAGCCAATAGTCGTCCAATGGTGCGCTGCTTGAGAGGATAATCATGCATCGTCAGATACCAAGGTAAGCGTCGACCAACTCGGTCGATCGTTCGAACTCGTCCCGCGGTCCTTCCATCACCACGCGGCCGTACTTGAGCACATAGAGATAGTCAGCGAATTTCATCGCGAGCCGTGCATTCTGCTCGACGACGAGCACCGTGATGCCGGCCCTGCGCACCTCGTCGAGCTTGGCGAAGACCTGCTTGACGATGATTGGCGCAAGCCCCAGGCTCAATTCGTCGGCCAACAGCACCTGCGGCGAGGCCATTAGCGCGCGGCCGATCGCCAGCATCTGTTGCTCCCCGCCGGACAGCGTGTAGCCGAACTGCCGCTCGCGCCGCGCTATCGGGGGGAACATCTGCATCACCTTGCCGTAGTCGCCGGTGAGATCCCGCCCCCGGCGCGCGTACGCGCCGATCATGAGGTTTTCCTTCACTGTCAGGTCCGGAAAGATGCCGCGGCCTTCGGGCACATGCGCTACGCCACGACACACGATCTCCTCCGGGCTCAAGCCATCGATGGCGTTGCCGAGCAGAGCAATGCTGCCCGAAGACGCGCCGACGATTCCGCTGATCGCCCGCAGCAAGGTCGACTTACCCGCACCGTTGGCGCCAAGGATCGCGACGAGGCTGCCCGAGCTCACCTTGATCGAGACGTCGCGCAACGCTTCGACCGCGCCGTATCGGACGTTGAGATTGGTAATTTCTAGCATCAGGCGTCCTCGCCGAGATAGGAGGCCATCACCTTGGGGGCGCTGAGCACATCGGCCGGCGCGCCGTTGGCTATCAGCCGGCCCAAATCGAGCACGATAAGACGGTCGCAAAGACGCGAGACGAAAGGCATGTTGTGCTCGACGACGAGAATACCGAGACCGAGTTCCTCCCGCAGGCGGAGCAGAAGATCGCGGAGCTTGGCGACCTCGGCGTCGTTCAGGCCGGCGATCGGCTCATCCAGCAACAGGAACCGGATATCCATCAACAGCGCGCGGCCGAGATCGACCAGCTTGCGGTGACCGTAGGGCAGATTGCGGATCGTGAGCTCTGCGCTATCGGACAGTCCGAGGCGACCAAGCACCTCCTCGACTCGCCGCGCCGCGTCGCGCTCGGCCTTCCACATGTTTGGCAGCTTCAGAAGCTCGCTGACGAGGCCATAGCCGAGCGAACGGTGGCAGGCGATCAGCAGATTTTCCTGCACCGAGAGATCGGCGACCAGCTCCGGATGCTGGAACACGCGGCCGATGCCGCAGCCGGCGACGCTGGCCGACGGCAATTCCGAGAGTACCTTTTCATCGAGCCGCACCCGGCCCCGGCTCGGCCGTGTGATCCCGGAAACGCAATTCAGGAGCGTGCTTTTGCCGGCGCCGTTCGGCCCGATTAGGCCGACGATTGAGCCCGATTCCAGCTCAAAGGTGACGTCGCGTAGCGCGTGGATGCCACCGAAATCAACCGAGACATCTTCGATCGAAAGGCGTGCCATCTCAGCTGCTCCGCCCAAGACGTCGCACCAACCCCCAGAGGCCCTGCGGCATCAGCACCATGACGACGACGAGCAGCAGGCCAAACACCAGGCCCGGCGCGTCCTTGATGCCGCGCAACAGTTCGGGAACGATGACGTAGAAAGCCGCGCCGACGATCGACCCGCCGATGGTGCCGAGCCCGCCGATTACGACCATGCTGAGGAAGGCGATGGAGAGACCGACGCTGAAACTCTCGGGGTGGATGTATCGGACCAGATAGGCGAACAGCCCACCGGCAACCGCCGCATAGAATGCGCTGATGGCAAAGGCGATCACCTTGTAGCGCGCAGCGGGAATGCCGAGTGCGCCGGCCGCAATCTCGCTTTCCTTGATGATCAGGAGCGCGCGTCCGGTACGGCCGCGGCTGACATTCCATGCGCCCCAAATACCAAGCGTCACGACCGCCAACGTCAGGTAATACAGACCCATCGCGCGCAGCTCGTACCCGGCGATCACTGGCGGACTGAGCGCGAGACCGCCGCCGCCGTTAGTGAGGCCGCGCCACTCAAAGATGATCTTCTGCAGCACCACGCCGAAACCAAGCGTCGCAATGGCGAGATAGAGGCTCTTGAGTCGCATCGCCGGCACCGCGACGACGGCGCCCACGCATGCTGTGAACAAAGCCGCCACGAGAAGCGACAGCAGATAGGGAACACCCACGCTTTGCGTCAGGATCGCGGTGGCGTAGGCACCGACGGCGAAGAAGGCAGCATGGCACAGGCTGATCTGGCCGGCATAACCGGTGAGCAGATTGAGCCCGAGCGCAACCAGCGCGAACACGCCGGTCAATGTCAGCACATAGAGCCCGTAGCCATTCAGCACGAACGGGGCGACGCAGGCTGCGGCAAGACAAAGGCCGAGCAACGCTCCCGCGCCAACTGACGTGGCCTGGCGCTGCGTGCGCTCCATGTCGGTCGCGGCGCTCATACTTTACGCACCTTGACGCGGCCGAAGACACCCTCGGGCCGCACGATCAGCACGGCGATGATGATGATGAAGGTGATGGCCTCCCCGAAAGCCGGCGAGACATAGGCACCCACCAGGTTCTCCGCGATCCCGAGCGCGAGGCAGCCGAGGAAGACGCCGATCAGGCTGTGCAGACCGCCGAGCACCCCGCCGGCGAAGGCCTTGATGAGAAGTGCCCCCATCAGATTGGTGTCGAGGAACAGCGAGGGCGCGACCAGGATTCCGGCTATGCCGCCGATTAACCCGCCAAGGCCCCATGCGATTGCCGATGTGCGCGAGATCGACACGCCCATCATGCGCGCGACCGTCGGGTTCTGGCTCGCCGCGCGCAAGCCGAGACCGATCCAGGTGAAGCGGAGAAACCAAGTCATCGCCACGACAATCGCCAGGCCGGCCAAGATGCTGACGACGCTGGCGACAGGGACCGGCACACTTCCGATCATGAGGGGGGCAGAGAATGCGAAAGGCGACGGGAACGTATAGGTCTGATGCCCCCAGATCAGTCCGGCGACGCTGTTGAGCACGATATTGAGCCCGAGCGTCGCGATGATCGCCGACAGCACCGGACTGCCGATCAGGGGCCGGATCACGACCTGCTGGATGACGATGCCCTGCACCATACCGAACAGGATCGCGACCGGCACCGCTTGCCACCAGGTGAGGCCGACGCTGTCGAGCAGCCAGTAGGCGAAGAACGTGGTCACCATCGCCATCTCGCCCTGAGCGAAGTTGGCGATGTCGGTGATGTTGAGCACGACGACGATCGCGATGCCGACCATTGCATAGAGGCAGCCGGCCGCTAGACCTCCAACGATGAGATTGGCGATCATGACAAAATCTGCTCCCTCACGCCGTCAAAGCGATGAAGAAAGATTTTTTGGAGCCCCCGGTCTTCGCATCTCTCCCGTCCTCATCGTCTTCCTCCCACTTTGACTTTCTTGTCAGTCTTTTTTGCAATTTTCGTTACGCGCGCGCCGTGCCCACGCAAGCCGAGCGAGCTCAGGCTCAACGGCGGCCCCGCACTCGACGGAAGCTCACCCACGTCACTTGCCATGGCGGCCACCGGCGATGACGAAACCAACCTCTCGAACATCTGGGCGAGGGCCGCGTTGAGCTGATCGGGCTTCCAGGCGCCGTTCGGCTTGAACCATTTCGGCACCCAATTCATGGCGCCCAGAATGACGAAGACCGCGAGCTTGGGATCGCACGGCACGACGCTCCCGTCATCGATCCCCTCGCGAATGAAGCTGCGCAGGGCCCGCTCGAAGCGGTCGCGCTGCCGCACGAGCTTGGCCTGATCTTCCGGCTCCAGAGCCTTGTCTTCCATCAGCACGACGCAGCAATTCAGCTCATTGATCAGCTGCGCGACGTAGTAGGACATCGTCAGAACCAGCCGCTCTCGGCCGTTGCGCCCCTCTTTGCGCGCGCGCTCCATGCTCGCGAACGCCGCGTCCATGGCATGGTCGAAACACGCGGCCAGCAAACTGTTCTTGTTCGGGAAGTAATGATAGAGCGCGGCCTTCGTGACGCCGAGGCTCGCCGCGATCTCGTTCATCGACGTCGCGTGATAGCCCTTGAAATTGAACGACGCCGCGGCCTCGCGCAGCACCTCGAGGCGCTTGATCCCGTGCACGTCTTCCCTGGTCGGAAACAAATCGACCTCCCCATCTTGCCGGCCACCAAGCTACCCGCTAGTCTACCGTCTGACAAGTCGGTTTGCTAACCGTCCGGTTAGTTAGGCAGTAAGTGGCAGCCGAATAAGGGGAATTACGTTGGGTCTCTACCTGGAAGAATTCGAACTCAATCGTACGCGCAGAACGCGTGGCCGGACGGTAAACGAAGGCGACGTCTCGCTATTCGCCGGGCTGGTCGGCGACCACAACCCGCTGCACGTCGACGAGGAATTCTCCAGGAGGAGCATCTTCGGCAGCCGTGTCGCGCACGGGCCGCTGGTGCTCTCGAGCGCGATCGGCATGATGTCGCAGATGAACTGGATCGACGGCACCGCTATGGGCCTGCTGGGCGTGTCGTGGGAGTTTCAAGCACCGGTCAAGCTCGGCGACACCATCAGCGCCAATGTCACCCCGCTCGAAGCCCGGCCCAGCAAGGTGGCCGGACGCGGCGTTCTCAAGCTCGGCTTCGAGGTTTTGAACCAGCGCGACGAGATCGTGCAGACCGGATCGATCGTGCTGCTGATGCAGCGTCGCCCCGACGGCAGCACCTGAACTCAATCGAGAAGAGACTTCGACGACATCCAAATGGCAACGCTCAACAGCGCGATCGATCCGCGATCTCCGACCTTCCAGGCCAACGCAGGCGTCTATGACGGACTGCTGAAGACCCTGCGCGCGCGACAGGCCTGGTCGCTCGCAGGCGGCGGCGACCGCATGGTTCAACGCCACCGCGACCGCGGCAAGATTCCGGTGCGTGAGCGGATCGATCTCCTGGTCGATCCGTTCAGCCCATTCATGGAACTGTCGCCGCTCGCCGCATGGGGGCTTTATGACAACGCGGTGCCTGCCGCGGGCCTCGTCACCGGCATCGGCACCATCCGCGGCGTGATCTGCATGATCATCGCCAACGATGCTACCACCAAGGGCGGGTCGTTCTTCAAGGAGACCATCCGCAAGCACGTGCGTGCGCAGGACATCGCCTTCGAAAACAAGCTGCCAGTTGTCTATCTCGTCGATTGCGGTGGCGCCAATCTGCAGCAGGGCGACGAGGTATTTCCGGACCAGGATCATTTCGGCGGTGCATTCTACCGGCAATGCCGGATGTCCGCGGCCGGCCTTCCCCAGATCGCCACCGTGTTCGGCGAATGCACCGCCGGAGGCGCCTATATTCCAGCGTTGGCCGACGAGGTCGTGATGACCGCCGGCAACAGCAGCGTCCATCTCGGCGGCCCGCAGATCGTGAAAGCCGCGATCCGCGAGATCGTCGATCGCGATACGCTGGGTGGCGCGGAGATGCACAGCACGGTTTCCGGGGTCTCCGATCATTTCGCGCGTGACGAAATGGAAGCGATCGCCAAGACGCGCGATATCGTCGGCGCCTTGAACCGCGTGCAGAAATTTCATGGCGATATCCGCCCGATGCGCCCTCCCCTGTTCGATGCCTCGGAGATCCCCGGGATTGTCGGCGCCGATCTCAAGGTGCCGTTCGACCAGCGCGAGATCATCGCGCGCATGGTGGACGGCAGCGAATTCCACGAATTCAAGCCGCTCTATGGTGCGACGCTGATCTGCGGCTTCGCCCACATCCACGGACTTCCGATCGGAATCATCGCCAACAACGGCGTCCTGTTCTCGGACTCCTCGCTCAAGGGCGCACACTTCATTGAGCTGTGCGACCAGCGCAACGTTCCGATCCTGTTCCTGCAGAACATCACCGGCTTCATGGTCGGATCGGAGGCGGAACGGACCGGAATTGCGAAGAATTCGGCGAAGCTCGTCTATGCCGTCTCCAACGCGCGCGTGCCGCGCTACACCGTCGTGACCGGTGGTTCCTATGGCGCGGGCAATTACGGCATGAGCGGCCGCGGCTTCCGGCCGCGCTTCATGTTCATGTGGCCGAACGCCCGCCTCGGCACCATGAGCCCAGACGTCGGCAGCTCGGTGCTGATGGACCTGCGTCGATCCAGCATCTCGCGCAATCCCGCAACCGAAGCCGACCTCGCCGCCCACGAGCAGCAATTGCGCCAGATGTTCGACGAGCAGTCCGATCCCTATTACTGCACGGCGCGGCTTTGGGACGACGGCCTGATCGACCCTTCCGATACCCGCGACGTGCTCGGGCTCTGTCTTGCGATCGGCGCGATGGAGCCGCCCGTCACCGGCACGCGGCCGGTCTATCGAATGTAGGATGTTGCCCGTGTCGCTGCTCTTGAGCCCCCGCCCCATCGGTTCGGTCCTGATTGCCAATCGCGGCGAGATCGCGCTTCGCGTCATGCGGACCTGCGCACGCCTCAGCATCCGCACCATCGCCGTCTTTTCGGATGCCGACGCGCAAGCGCCGCATGTCAAGGCCGCCGATGAGGCCATCCGGATCGGTCCGCCACCGGCGCGCGCCAGCTATCTCGACATCGATGCGATCCTCTCGGCCGCGAGGCAGGCCGGCGCCGATGCGATCCATCCCGGTTACGGCTTCCTGTCGGAAAACGCGACCTTCGTGAAGCGCTGCGAAGCGGCCGGGCTGATCTTCGTCGGCCCGTCGGCAAGGGCGGTCGAGCAAATGGGATCGAAGATCGAGTCCAAGAGGATCGCTGCTGCCGCCGGCGTGCCAACAGTGCCCGGCTATCACGGCGACGATCAGAGCGAAGCCACGCTGGCAAGAGAGGCCAGCAGGATCGGCTTTCCCGTGCTTATCAAGGCCTCCGCAGGTGGTGGCGGGCGCGGCATGCGCCGCGTCGACGACGCAGCGGACTTCGCTACCGCACTTGCCGCGGCCAGGGCCGAAGCCGAAGCCGCTTTCGGCGACGGCTCAATCCTGCTCGAGAAATTCATCATGAACCCGCGCCATCTCGAGGTGCAGCTTGCCGGCGATCGCACGGGCAACCTCGTCCATCTGCTCGAACGCGACTGCTCGGTGCAGCGCAACAACCAGAAGGTCCTCGAAGAGGCCCCCGCTCCCAATCTGCCTGACAGCGTGCGCGCAAAGCTGTTCGATGCCGCGCTCAAGCTTGGCCGCACGATCGGTTACGACTCCGCCGGAACCGTCGAGTTCATCATGGACCGGGACAGCGAAGAGCCGTATTTCCTCGAGATGAACACTCGCCTGCAGGTCGAGCATCCCGTCACCGAGCTCGTCACCGGCATCGATCTGGTCGAATGGCAACTGCTCGCTGCGGCAGGAGAGAGACTTCCGCTCACGCAGGACAAGATCCGCGCCCGTGGCCACGCGATCGAGGCGCGTATCACCGCCGAGCGCGCCGACCTCGGCTTCCAGTCCGCAACGGGCAGATTGTTGACCGTGAACGCGCCGCACGGCCTGCGCTTCGACAGCGGGGTCGAGACCGGCTCGCACGTCAGCCTCTATTACGACTCGATGCTTGCCAAGCTGATCGCGCAGGGACCCGATCGCGCGGCCGCTCTGACACGCCTCGGCACAGGGCTTTCGGAACTGACGCTGCTGGGCGTTCCTACGATCCAACCCTTCCTGCGGGACGCCGTACGGCAGCCGTTGTTTGCCGAAGGCCACGCCACCACGCGCTTCATCGAGACCGCCTTTCCGGACGGTTGGCGGCCAAATGTGGACGAATTGCGCAGCCTGCGCGCGGCAGCCTGCGTGGTATGGGCGGAGCTGGATGGTGCGGAGCCGGCTGCGCACTGGGTCAACCCCTGGCAGCGCCGCAGCGCCATCCGTGTCACGGCGGCCGTCCGACCGGCGAAAGCATCGCTTCATCTCGCCGATGAATACGGCCAAGCCGACGCCGAGGTCCTGGTCAACCGCGATGGCATCGCCGTCGAGTTCGATGGCGTGTCGTTCGACCTCGGCAGGCCTTTCATCGAGGGCGGTGAGATCAAGCTCGCCTCCCCCTCAGGCCGCCCCTTCATCGCCCTGCGCGAAGGCAACGTCGTCAGCATCGCCCGCGAAGGGCTGTCGCTATCGGCGACCATCCGACTGCGGATCGAGATGCCGCGCGAGCACGGGAGCCTGGAGAAGTCCGGCAACGCGATCGAGGCACCGCTGCACGGCGTCGTCTCGCAACTCCATGTGGCGCTTGGCGATACCGTAGAGCGCGGAGCGCCGGTCATGCAGATGGAAGCGATGAAGCTGATCCACACGCTGCGAGCCCAGGTCGCCGGCCGCATCGACCAGATACGCTGCAGCGTGGGGGATACCGTCCCGGCGGGCGCCGTCCTGATTGAAATAACGCCGAACGAAACCGAGGAGAAGACCTGATGGCGGGTTTGTGGTTTGAGGAATTCACCGACGGAATGGTGTTCAACCATGAATGGTCGCGCACCATCACCGAGACCGACAATGTCTGGTTCTCGCTGCTCACCATGAACGTGCAGCCGCTGCACATCGATGCGCATTACGCGGCGAAATCGGAGTGGGGCAAGCCGCTGGTGAACAGCCTGTTCACGCTTGGCCTTCTGATCGGCATGACCGTCAACGACACCACTCTCAATACGACGCTGGCCAATCTCGGCATGACCGACGTGCGCTTTCCGAAACCGCTATTCCAGGGCGACTCGGTGAAGGTGCGAACCATCGTCCGCTCAAAACGTGAAAGCAAGTCGCGCCCCAACGAAGGCATCGTGAACTTCTACCACGAGATGACGAACCAGAACGGCGATGTCGTGGCGACCTGCGAGCGCGCGGCGCTGATGCGCAGGCGGCCGAAGGCGGCCTGATGCGCTCGTTGCTGTTCGTTCCTGGCAATTCAGCGAAGATGATTGCCAAGGTGACGGCAAGCCGCGCCGACGTCATCATCCTCGACCTCGAGGACGCCGTTCATCCCGACGCCAAGCCGGAGGCGCGCAGGCTCGTTGTCGAAACGCTCGCCGGCGCAAGCACCGGTCCACGGCGCTTCGTGCGCGTCAATTCGCTCGACACCGCCTGGTGCCGGGAGGATGTGGAAGCGATCCTCCCCGCGGCGCCGGACGGTCTCGTGTTGCCCAAATCGTCGGGACCGGAAGATGTCATCAGGCTGAGCGAGCTTGTCGATCGTCACGAGCCCCGGGCCAACAAGGGCGCGACCGGGATCATCGTGGTCTGCACCGAAACTCCGTCCTCCACGCTGTCGCTCGCGGCGAAATCCTGGCGGCATCCGCGGCTCGCCGGGTTGATGTGGGGCGGCGAGGATCTGTCGGCAGCGATCGGCGCAACCGCCAATCGCGACGATCAAAGCCGCTATACGGCGCCGTTTCTGATGGCGCGGAACCTCTGCCTGCTGGCGGCGCGGGCCGCAGGCGTGGCGCCGATCGACGCGGTCTTCACCGACTTTCGCGATGGCGATGGCCTGATCCGCGAGGCCGATGCGGCCCGCCGCGACGGCTTTTCAGGCAAGGCCGCGATTCACCCATCTCAAGTCGAAATCATCAACCGCTGTTTCGCGCCGACGGACGAGGAGCGCCGCTGGGCTGGACGCGTCATCGCTGCATTCGAAAGCGGCGGGAAGGGCGCAGTGCAGCTCGACGGCGTTATGCTAGATGCCCCCCATCTGAAGCAGGCCCGCCTTATTCTTGCGGCCTCCAGGGCGGAATGACGCCTGTCGGGCGGCTCTTGCGAGGGCACCCGCCTTTCAAGCCGTAACATCTCCTCGCGGGACGGCCCAGGCCGCGCGTTGTGACACGACCACATTCACATTGTCCCCGATCGCATGGGCATCGAAAGCGGACATATCGACATTGAGTTGACCATTATCAGTCTGCACCACGATCGATCGAGTCGCTCCACGGAACGTCGAATGGGCGATCCTCCCAGACCAGCGTAATTCCTGATCACCGGCATCGGAGCCGGCGGACGCGATCCGGGCATCTTCCGGCCGCACCATGACGGTGACTGCTTGCCCGGGACGCGCCTCGTGCGCGGCCTCACAGCGACCACCCCAGCCCTGCCCCACAACATCCAGCCTTACGCGGCGGCCATCGATCCTTGTGCATGCCTTGACTTCAGCGTCGAGCAGATTTGGCGTGCCGAAGAACGCAGCCACGGTACGGCTGGCTGGAAATCGATAGATTTCCTCCGGTGCTCCGATCTGCTGGATGCGACCGCGGTCCATCACGACCACCCGATCCGACAGCGCCATCGCTTCGGATTGATCATGCGTGACATACAACGTCGTCATGCCGAGCCGTTTCTGGATAGCGCGAAACTCGTCGCCCATCTGCAGCCGGAGCTTTGCATCGAGGTTGCTCAGCGGCTCGTCGAGCAGAAGCACTTTCGGCTCGAACACGAGCGCCCGCGCGATGGCGACGCGCTACTGTTGACCTCCGGACAGGGCCGGTGCCGGGCGATCCGCGAATCTCTCCATCTCGACCAAGCGCAGGGTCCGCGCCACCGCCTTTGTTACTACCTGACTGATTGGAACGGAATCAAACCTCGTCAGGAAGACTGGGACACCAACAAAGTTGTCAAATGTCTGAAAGGAGAGCCGATTAAGGGCTACGCCGAAGTTGGCGTTGCCGGCATCAACTTCCGATTGGAGGAACGAAATCGGCAGGAGTTTTTAGACCATCTGTGGTCCGCCTTGGGTCGGTCCTTCAGTTCGCCGAACCAGTCCACTGCAATTGTCCCCATTCCAAATAGCGCCGGCGTTGTTGGTGAACCGGCGAACTACAGGACGCTGCTGTACGCACAGGCAATCGCGGCGGCATCGGGGGGCAAGCTGGTCGCCCTGGACGCGTTACGCTGGAAGACCGCGGCGGGCGCCATTCACAAGCAAGGGGGTTTCCGCTCTCCTGAGCGTCGATTTGATAATCTCCAAGTGATACAGAAACCTGATAGGCCAGTCCTTCTTTTTGACGACTTCATTACGTCTGGGTCTTCGTTCATCGCCGCCGTTTGGCGACTATCCGAGGTCGGATGTCTCCCGATCGAAGGTCTAGAGCGGTTCATCGATTAATTGAATCGGGAGGGATTCCGTCGGGCGGCGGTTTGTGATTCAAGATGCTGGCTGGATCGGAGGCCAGCATCGGATGGTCCGACCTCTTTCGAATGATCTTCGGGAACGAGCCGTGAAGGCGGTGGAATCGGGCGAGAGTTGCCATGCTGTGGCAGCCCGGTTCGATGTTGCAGTGTCGTCGGTCGTGAAGTGGCGGCAGCGCTATCGCGCGACGGGTTCGGTGGCGCCGGGTAAGGTGGGTGGTCACCGCAAGCCGGTTCTGGAGCCGCATCGATCGTTCATCGTGGAGCGGATCAGGCAGACGCCACATCTCACGTTGCACGGGCTGAAGGACGAACTTGCCGCGCGAGGCGTGAAAGTCTCGCACCAGGCGGTGTGGACCTTCCTGCGACGCGAAGGTCTCAGCTTCAAAAAAAACACTGTTCGCCCTTGAGCAGGGCCGCGCCGACGTCGCGCGGCGGCGGCAACGCTGGCGCAACTTGCAGGATCGCCTCGATCCAACCCGCCTGGTGTTCATTGACGAGACCTGGATCAAAACCAGCATGGCCCCGCTGCGCGGCTGGGGATCCAAGGGCGAGCGGTTGCGCGGCTTTGCACCGCACGGTCACTGGCGAACCCTGACCTTCCTCGGTGCCCTACGCTCCGACCAGCTCACCGCGCCTTGCGTGTTCGACGGACCGATCAACGGCGAAAGCTTCCGCGCCTACGTCGAACAGCAACTCGTCAAAGTGCTCAAACCGGGCGACATCGTCGTCATGGACAATCTTGGAAGCCACAAGTCGCCGACCGTCCGGCAGATGATCCGGAAAGCCGGCGCAAGGCTATGGTACCTGCCGCCGTACTCACCTGACCTCAACCCGATCGAGCAAGTCTTCGCCAAGATCAAGCACTGGATGCGCATCGCACAGAAGCGCTCGATCGACGAGGCCTGCGACTACATCGGCCACCTCGTCAGAAACGTTCTGCCCGGCGAATGCAGCAACTACTTCGTTAATGCTGGATACGCTTCCATCAAAAAGTGAAACGCTCTAGCTGTAGCGCGGCGAACAGCTATCCAGGAGCCGAAGATGTTTGAATATAGGCAGCAGGATTTGGTGATTCCGCAGAAGCCGCTTTTTTAGCCTCTTAACGTGGCACTTGCCGCCCGGCAGCGGCCCGCTACGTTAGGTCCTCAGCGTCTTGATCGAATGGCGAGGTCGCGATGATCTTGCAGGGCACGTTCATCGATCGTGCAAACCACGTGAGCCCATTATTGCCGGCTGGTTAGCACAGGATCTCCTGCAGATCAGCGGATCATGGAGGCGATTGCCGACGCGCTGTATGGGCGACCGCCGGGACGCTTCTTGCCCTTCCCGGGCAGGGTGACAATCCCATTCGCTGCGAGCTCAGCACTGACGTCCCGCAGAGACATGCGGGGATGTTGTTCCCGCAGTCGGAGAGCCATTGCACGGGCTTCTGGATGGCTTTCAGCAAGGCTGCGGCGGCCTTCGACCCTGACGCCTGTCCGACGCTTGCGCTCTCGTGCGCCCCGCAGCTTGGCCACCGTCATAGCTTTATCGAACTGGGCAACGGCGCCGAGGATCTGCCGAACCAGGACGGCGGTGGGGGTGTCGTCGACAAATGAGTCTGGCTTGTCGGCCGCGATCAAGGTGATGCCGTCGGCTTGTAGACGCTGGAAGCCGCTTTCTTGGACGATCAGGTCGCGGGCGAAGCGGTTGGCAGTCTCGACGATGATTGTACGGACGCCGTTGCCGGCGATCTGCTCCAGTGCCGTTGCGAAGCCGGGCCGCGTGTCGATCGGGTCGGCGCCCGCTACAGCCGGATCATCGTGCCAAGCAACGATGCGGTAACCGTAGCGATTGGCGTAGGCCTGGATCGCCTTGCGTTGGCGAACGAGGCTGTCCTTGTCCTCGCCAACGTTGGTAGCCGAGCTGGTCCTCGTGTAACCGATTGCTGCCTTTCGCTGCCGTTTATCATTGCTAGCCATGGACTTAGTCCCGGTTGTACATCTCTCCATGGCTGGCGCCAACCTTTATGCCTCAAGCAGTCTCCTGGATTCACCCCCTGGATGGCCTGTGTAGCTAGACGATGAAGTCGGTCGCATGCAGGTCCGCCGCTTGGGTCCGTGCAGCGGTCCAGTCCACGAGCCCGTAGTCCTGTAGAACGATCAGATCGTGCTCTGCTGCCGCGCTGCCCCAGCACAGCAAATAGCGACATTTGGAACCTTCCAAAGACCTTCTCGCTTTTAATCTTTGTTCTGGGTAGGGGCACCTCACGATTGGAACCCGCAGCATGGGATCGCTAAGGCGCCGCTTCAAACAAGCACAAGACCTGGAAGATCGGTTGGCCGAGGAGGCCAAACGTTTGCGCGAAGCGGCCAAAGACGCCGCTCCCGGTATCGAGCGGGAACATCTGTTGCGACAAGCCCGCCAGTGTGAAACCGGCGCCCACATGAGCGCGTGGCTTCGCTCGCCCGGCCTAAAGCCGCCAGATTGAGACCGCAGTTTCGGCTCTCAGCAATCGCCGACAGGATTGGCGCCATGGGCGAGTCGTTTGGCAAGTCCTTCACGGTTGTTGAGGCGACGAGTGAGAACAATGAAACGCAGATTTGGATCGCTGTGGCTAAGCCGAGCCAGGCGCTGACACTGGTCCTCGCCGCGGTGCCCCAAGGCTGGACCGTGGAGGTCCTAGACGTCGCATTGACCTCTAAGCAGCAGAAAATGTTCGAAGAGCTGAACCTCGAGCCGGGTGATGTGCATAGGCTGGATAAGGCCTAAGTAGACCAGCGCCGCTCGCGCTCCGTTATTCGCCGCCCTGAGTGGGTCTCGAAGAATGCGGGACGAAGTCCCGATACGGCCGCAGGAGGCTCCCATAAGAGCGCTCCCGCGGCCGGTGCCGCGACGTTCCGCACGATCGGCACGGCACCAGCAGCTAAGCATAATACGCGCCAACAAGCCGAAGATCTTGGCCGCGGATTATCGAAATCTAGCTTAGTCCCGCCCAGGACGGCCTGATGCGGTCCTTCCTGGTTCGCTCTGGCGAGTCACGAAACCGATCTGTGGTAATTTACCCACCAGCACCAGCCAAGGCTTTGCCCGCAGGCGTCGGTGGCTAAGAGACCGAGCGCAGTCCCGGCTGCAATGGGGAGTGTCCAGGGCGCGAGCAGATTGTGCGCTCGCAAGAATTGCTACGACAGCCGATAACGGAAACACGGCCCGGTCAGCGGCAGCCCTAGGTTCACGGCTTCAGGCGCTTTTTGCACCGGGCCAGGCGACCACCTGTCCCGACATGACGAGACGGTCTCGCCCGCTGTCCTTGGCCGCGTAAAGTGCGCGATCCGCGGCCGCCACCAGTGAACCGTATTCTGTCGCGCCGTGGGAAGGAAGGTTTGTAGCGCCGCCAAGACTCACCGTTACGATCTTGGACGGCAGGTTCAGCGCATGCAGCATGCTGAGGTCGCGCAGCGCCCCGCGCACGTTCTCGCCTACGAGCTCGCAGCCCTTCGCGTCCGTATTCGGCAAAAGCAGGGCGAACTCCTCGCCGCCGTAGCGCGCGGCGAGGTCGGCCGGCCGGCGAATCTGCGCGGAGAGGATCCTCGCCAACGCGCGCAGGCAGGCGTCGCCGGCCTGATGGCCGTACTGATCGTTGAACTTCTTGAAGTGATCGACGTCCACCAGCAGCAACGAGAGGGGGGTGCCGTCGCGCTTGGCGCGCGCCCATTCCTCGGCGAGGCGGTCGTCGAAATGGCGGCGGTTGCCGAGTCCGGTCAGGCCGTCGGACGTGGCGAGCGCGGCGAGCTTGTCCTGCAGGTCCTTCTGCTCGGTCATATCGCGCGAGATCGCGACCACGCCATCGATCTCATGCGTTTCAGACGACCGGGTGACCCGCAGCGCCGTCTCGACCCACAGTTCCTTTTTTTCGCGGTGTTGCAGCCGATAGATGATGCGTGCCTCTTCAGCCTCTCCGGCCTTCAGTGCCGCGACGACCTGCTCGACGCGGGGCCGATCCTCTGGATTGACGCCCGCGACAGCGGAGGTCCCGATTAGCCTAGCCGGATCCCAGCCGAGGATGCGGGCGCAAGACGGAGAGGCGTAGAGGATCCGCTCGTCCAGGCCGATCCGCATCACGACGTCGCTGCACTGTTCTGCGATCAGCCGGAAATCGCCCTCCTTGGCGACGAGGGCCGCGGCCATGCGCTGTCCCTTCGCGAGATAGCGTACCAGGGAGAAACCGATGAGCGCTATGGACAGCGTCAGGCCGGCGACGATGCCGAAGCGCGTGACGGCCTGCCGACGCCAAGGGGCGAGGACATCGCCTTGCGCCTTCGTCGCCAGCACGACCAGCGGATAGCGGTCGCTTTTCTGGTAGAAGCTCAGTCGCCGCTGCCCGTCCAGCGGCGATTTGAAATAGTAGGCTCCGGCGCCCGGACGCTGCCCCATGGTCCGGAACAGCGGCGAGTCCGACATATCGCGCCCGACATAGGCGCCCTCTTCGTCGCGGCTTCTGGCTAGCATGGTGCCGTCGGCGTTCAGCAGCGAGACTGCGCCGTTCGGGCCGATGTCGAAGTGCCGGTAGAACTGGGTGAAGAAGGCGACATCGACACTCGTCAGCACGACTCCGGCGAAGCTGCCGTCTGGATGATTGAAGCGGCGGGAGGCGGTGACGATCCACTGTCTGCCGGACCGGCTCTTCACCGGCCGACCGATCAACGTCCCTCGATCCGCTGAGGCGCGATGGCGCTGGAAGTAGTCGCGGTCGCTGTTGTTGAGACTGGCGAAGTCGATATCTTCGGTCGTGGCAAGCCAGCGCCCGGTCTCATCGTAGACGAAGATGCCGCGGATGCGCTGCCTGTTGTACTTGCGGGCTTGCAGGAAACTCTGGATCTTCGCGACCGCGGCCGGGCTGGTTCCGCCGACCTCCATCCGGTCAACCATTCCGGCAAGAATGGTATCCGCGAGCTCGAACGTGTCATCGGCATGCTGCGTCAGCGACCGGGCAAGATTGGCCATGTCGACTTCCGCGTTGCGCAGCTCGACCTGACGGGATTCCCACTCGCGCCATCCGCTCAGCGCCAGAATGGCGACGCAAGCCAGCGCCACGAAAGCCGCCGCCCAAAACGGGAAACGGGCCTTCTCGACCTCGCGGCGGCTGCTTGGCATTGGGCAACAGCTCCTTTCTGGCGCAGAGTCCCACTCGGTTCTTAATGGCGGGTTGCACTCACGACAGGATGCGGTGTTCGGTAATCATTGTTTCGTCGTGGTGCCGAGAATCTTATCGCTTACGGTGATCGTCCATTAACTAGGACTCAGACGGAGGCGGCCTCCCTCGCTGTCGGTGGTGAGTGTCCTTTCCGCTGTCCGGCACCTGAGGCAGCGATTTACACTAGACGAGCGATTCCGTGAACTTGGCAGTGATGGAACGGGACGTTTGTTTGCGGATTCCTCGTTTGCGATTGACTGAACGAGGAGTTTCATCATGGCGGGATGGCGGCAAGCGGTCGAGTTGGCGATGACCGATGAGGAGATTGAAACGTTGACGGCACTTTCGCGGTCGAGGACCGAGCCGGCGCGCCGGGTGTCGCGGGCCGCGATGCTGCTTGCCTACCGCGAGAATCCGTCGTTCTTTGCGGTGGGGCAAAGACTTGGCGCCCATCATCAAACGGTTCAGCGCTGCGTCGAGCGAGCGGTGGCTGAGGGTGCATTGGTGGCGCTCGACGAGCGCCCGCGACCGGGCAAGGAGCCGGTGATCACGCCGGAGGCCAAGGCGTGGCTGGTATCTCTGGCGTGCGACAAGGCCAAAGACCATGGCTATCCGCATGAGTTGTGGACGACACGGCTCTTGGCGCGCCATGCGCGCGAACAGGGGCCGGCGGCAGGCATGGGTGTTTGGCTAACTTGGTCCAGGGAACGGTGTGCAAGATCCTCGGCCAAGAGGAAATCAGGCCGCACAAGGTGAGGTACTATCTTGAAAAGCGCGACGCCGAGTTCGAACAGAAGATGGCGGAGGTCCTGTGCGTCTATCGTGAAGTCCAAGTCCTGAAGAAAGCCTCTGCCAAGGGTAAGCGGCGGGCAAAGCCGGTGACGATCGTCTCCTACGACGAGAAGCCTGGGATCCAGGCCATCGCGACGACAGCGCCGGATCTGCCGCCAGTGCCGGGCGTGCATGCGACCTTTGCGCGCGATCATGAGTACAAACGTCACGGCACGCTCAGCCTGTTGGCGGGGATTGACCTGCTCACCGGGAAGGTCCATGCGCTCGTTAAAGATCGCCACCGCAGCCGAGAGTTCGTCGAATTCCTCAAGCTTCTCGATGCCGCCTATCCGGCCGGCACGGCGATCAAGTTGATCCTCGAGAATCATTCCGCACACATCTCGAGAGAAACCAGAACCTGGCTCGACACGCGACCGGCAGGCCGCTTCCAGTTTACCTTCACGCCCAAGCACGGCTCCTGGCTCAACCTCGTCGAGGGCTTCTTCTCCAAGTTCGCCCGCTCCGTCCTGCGTCACATCCGCGTGGCCTCAAAGCACGAACTCAAAGAGCGCATCATGGCCGGAATCGACGACGTCAATCGCCGTCCCGTCGTCCATACCTGGTCCTACAAACTCGCCGAGGCCGCCTGATATGATTCAAACCAAGAAAACGCTGACCTAGTCCGCTGTCGGCCCTAGCTGCGTCTTGCCATAACACCGAGTCCGCTGCCGACTGGACATCGAACCTTCCGCTCCGAGTCATCCTGCCTGCGCCGGGATCTTGCCGCCGCCAAGGGCTGGACGATTAAGGTTGACCGGTCAGGTTAATTCAAGCGACAGTTTGGCTACGCTGCACCGGCTCGCTATCTCCTGCGATCAGGAGGTCTTTTGTATGTCTGATGAACCCGCCGACCGAAGCCCGTCAGAGGGTGGGCTGTCCGACTTAGCCTTCCCTGCCGGTTTTGGTACCGCCGCTGTTCTGCTCACGGCGATCTGGTTTGCGTTCATTGGGTGGATCGCGTGGCTGCCCCTTCACTTCTTCTTCGGTTGGATTTTTGGTTAGCAGAGTGACCATGAGCGAATACGATGGTCTGTCCGACTATTTTTTCCTTCGCATGTACGAGTTTCTCCGGCAGGAAGTTCAGGCTGATGCCTGGGCTGGCACCCGGTTCGTAGGGCTACCCGCGAAGCGTCGTGCGGAGAAGCTATTTTCAGAAATTGAGCGCAGAGGCTTGTTCTGCACGCCTATCGACTGGCCTCAACATCTGACGGAGCAAGCGAGCCAATCACCAAGACTGGACTCCCTTCCTTGACGGGGCTGACGAGCGGCGCTCAGAGCAGCCAGCTGGCTGGAACTTTGGCGAAGCTTTCCGCCTTCTATTTCGATTTGCACGATGCTCGCACGGTGACGATTGATGACGAGGGCATCGGCCTCGCCGCCTTGATCTCGCTCAACGGCCCGCGATAGGACAAGCTATCCTTGACGGAGCCGACCGGGGCCCGACCGGTTACCAGGGTCTGGCGGTTCCTTTGCCAACCCGCACTCATTTGTTCTCGCTGCGTTCACGTGCGATAAGCACGACATGTCCTCGCCCACTCTCACCCGCCGACCCAACAACGACCCCCACCACGAAGGCTGGCATATCTACTTCGGCGACGTCCACGTCGGCAGCATCCGCATGCTCGCCGGCGTGCCAAACCACGGCGACCAATGGGGCTGGTCGCTCGGCCTTCTTTCCTGGCATGACGTCGGGTCCCCCCGGCGGCTACGGCGGCTCGGCCCCGAGCTTCGAGGAGGCAAGGCGTGCGTTCGAGGCGCAATGGAAGCGGGTAGAGCCGACCGTGACCGAGGATCATCTCGAGGCCTGGCGCCGGCGACGCGACTGGACCGCATGGAAAAACCGCATGTGCGCCGAGCACTGACAGCTGCCGAGCAGGCCCGGACCGGCCGTTCGAGCTGCTTCTGCGGCACCGAGATCACGTGCGGCAGCATGGCCGATCACGTCATCACCGCTCATCGGGGAATCGGCGCATGAAGCACGCCGAGCCCCGTCCCTACGCCGACCCGGAAGCCGCTGCGCGGCAGCTCGTCAAGCTCGCCGCCGGCATCGAGCCGGTCCAGGACGGTCACATCCACATCGAGAAGATCAACGCGCCCTTCCTGTTCACGCTAAAGGGCCGCGGTACCGAGTTCATTGCCGGTCTGCGTTACGCCGTCGAGAAGGGTTGGCTCGAGCTGCACGAAAGCGGCACCTTGGTGCGGTTGCTGCAGCCCGGCAACGACCTGCTCAGCCACTGATAGGAACCGCGGAACCGCTGGGTGATTGGCCATTCGCCGGCCCGCCGCCGAGCCGGCGGAGCGGCCCCGGCCTACCCCTATCGCCTCCCAAGCCGGGGCCGTCTCCTTCGGCCCCGATCGCCATCGATCCCCACACCACCCATGTTGAGACTGGTCAATGGAGTAGCGCGTCTGACCCCGCCCTCAATCATCCCGCAGCAGATGTGGCCGGCGCGGTGCCGACGTCCGGCCGGACTTCGGTCCGCCCGCATGGGCACGGCTGATGGCGCTGGCCTGTTTCCGAGCGCGGTGACCTAGTTTGAAAAATGACAGTGGCCTATTTTGATTTAGGACCCTGTTTGGCCGTGATACGTTAGCTGCCATCACCGGCCACGATTCCAAGGCGCCGGTTGACTGAGAGACGCGACCGCGCTCCCGCCTGTCACGGGAGCTTCAAATGGAACTCGACGAGCGCAATGAGAGGACGACCGCGCCATCATGCCAGCGCTGCGGCGGGGTTGTTCGCTTACTTCACAGGCTATTTGAGCCCCGGAAAGATCGATACGTCTGCATATATGGATGCACGTGCGGCGAGATTGTTTGGGATGATTAAGGCCGCCTCGGTTGGTGGCCGCCGCCCAGTGTTTTACGATGCGGCCATGGCTGACAAAGAACCACCTCGGGGGCCCCCGCCGCCCGACAATAAGCGGGAGGACGATTTGCGGAAGATGATCCAAGAGGACATCGAGGAACAGCGCGAGCTGCAACGGAAATTTCGCCGCAAGATGAATTGAGGCCACCTCAGTTGGCGGCCTCTTTGCAGTTACCCAATACGCCGCTCGCATCGGGCCGATGCAGCACCGATACCAGATTCAAAACGGGCTGGCTGGGTGGTCTTGTAGTGTCAGACGACATTGGCCACCTGGGCGGCGCGGCGATGTTTAAGTGACTGGCCTACTTTGAAATCCCGAGTGGCCTATTTCGGCCAGCACCCGGCTGATTGTCGCGCGAATTTTTTCCGACCAGGAACTGGACCGGTCATTGGCAGCTTACAGACTAAACGAACGGTGTCAGGAGGTGTCCCATGGCTGAGCGCCGTAGGATAAAGCAAGTTCGCCCTCTCGAGGAGAGACTGGCCGATCAAGCGGCTAAACTCAAAGAACAAGCCGCGAATCTCCCGGCCGGCGCCGAGCGCGAGAAGCTACTTAGGAGAGCGCGCTTGGCCGAGACAGGTGCCCATTTGAGCGACTGGGTCACCTCGCCCGGGCTTCGGCCGCCCAAACTTACGTGATTGTTCGGACTAGACGGCAATGCCCCTCGTTGGCACGTCGATGTCCCGCCTATACGCGACGACCTGATCGAGGCTCCGATCTCGCGGCCTTGCTCGCGCGCCCTCGCAGGACAATTGACGATCGCTCGAGCTGCATACATTTCCAGCTGCGACCGAATGCCACTGTATGACTTGACGAGTCTCAAGAACTGCTGCTGCCTAGTTGCAACGATGGCTTCATCACATGGACCTGGTGAAAGACCAGGTGGCTCTTCTGGCCGCCCATCCGCCAGATAACGTCAAAGCCCCGGCACGTCGTCTCTGCCCCGGGCAACCGTGAGACTCCTCCTCCCGTACATTCGCGAATCGAACTGTTCGAAGGCAGCTTCGATGAGGATTCTGCGTCCAAAATTACGATGGTGAAATCAACGACAAGTGGCCGAGTGACAGCTCTGAGACGCAACAATCCGTTCACCGGATGGTTTGTCGATCATCAAGTTCGATCTTCCGTAGCTTGGAAGATCGCGTCTCGCCCTGACCGGAGGAATGGGTCGTGTCCCCGGGAGTGGTGTAGCTCGGTAGAGCAAAGCCGCCCGGACGCGCGCCCCCAAATAGCGCCGTAGCGGGCGGGCGGCTTTGCGGTGGTCATCGGCAGTTCTCCGGTAGGATCGGGTT